>Ga0209343_10000011_pt1 | contig 244172 bp, 208 predicted proteins | sample RifCSPlowO2_02_FD_184026 | JGI IMG/M metagenome (GOLD analysis project Ga0209343, IMG submission 184026) | Groundwater microbial communities from Rifle, Colorado - Rifle CSP2_plank lowO2_0.2 (SPAdes) (version 2) | ecosystem: Environmental > Aquatic > Deep subsurface > Groundwater | place... | reverse complement strand
ACGGCATGGAAGGCTTCTGGGGATATCTTAAAAGAAACCTTGCGGCTAAAGGAGGTATTCGCAGAGAAAGACTTCCTCTTTATCTCGCTGAATATGTATGGCGATTTAATCATCGAAATTTATCTACCGATGAACAAATATATAAATTGCTGAAATCGCTTTGTAAAATACGGTAAATATCATAAAATTGGTGGCTGGAATGGTACTTTACCCATTTTAAATAGCATGAAGCACTCAAAAATTAAAATATTTATTAAAGTTTCTGGCAATGCTACTTTGTTTTCACTATTTATAAATATGAAATTATTTTTGCTGCTACCTCGCCAATATCAGCAGGGTTATCAACAATATTAACACCTGCATTTTTTAACGCTGTAATCTTTGAGTTGGCAGTGCCTTTATTTCCTGAAATAATAGCGCCTGCATGCCCCATACGTCTGCCTTGTGGTGCAGTCCTACCGGCAATAAAACCAATAACTGGTTTATTAATCTCTCGCTTTATTACCTCAGCGGCCTCCTCCTCAGCACTTCCTCCTATCTCTCCAATTAGTACAATAGCGCGCGTCTCCTTATCTTCTTGAAACAACCTCAGTACATCTACGAAATTAACACCTACAATTGGGTCGCCGCCAATCCCAATGCACGTTGATTGTCCAACGCCACGCTGAGTTAATTGCCACACTGCCTCATATGTAAGAGTCCCGCTACGAGAGACAACCCCAACACTGCCTGATTTGTGAATATATCCGGGCATAATACCAATTTTGCAGATACCCGGCGCTATTATACCAGGGCAATTTGGACCTATCAGACGCGTCTTTGTATTTAAGATATATTTTTTAACCCTTATCATGTCTAAGGTTGGAATTCCTTCTGTAATACATACCACCAATCCCACTCCAGCCTCAATAGCCTCCAAAACTGCATCCGCAGCGAAAGGCGCCGGGACATAAATTACAGATGCATTCGCCTGTGTACTCTTTACAGCCTCAAACACACTATCAAAGACTGACACACCATGTACAGTTGTACCCTCCTTGCCGGGTGTCACACCTGCAACCAGTTTCGTACCATATTCCAGCATTTGCGCCGTGTGAAAACTGCCGGCGTTTCCTGTAATACCCTGACAGACAACCTTCGTATTACTATCTATCAATATACCCATTATTTGACGCCTTTACTACCGCATCTGCGGCACTTTTCATATCCTTAGCCGGAATGATATTCAACCCTGATTCGTTAAGCAATTTTCTGGCTGCATTCACATTTGTACCCTCTAATCTCACAATTAATGGGACATGGATTCCCACCTCTTTAACAGCCTGTATAATACCTGATGCAATAACATCACATTTCATAATCCCACCAAAAATGTTTACCAGAATAGCCTTAACCCTATAATCTGATAAGATAATCTCGAATGCTTGAATAATTTGTTCAAGTGACGCATCACCGCCAACATCAAGAAAATTTGCTGGTTCTCCGCCATGCAATTTAATCATATCCATTGTTGCCATGGCAAGTCCTGCGCCATTAACAAGGCATCCTATGCTGCCATCAAGGCTTATATAACTAAGCCTGTATCTCCTTGCTAATACCTCAGCCTGTGAAAAGTCCTGATATTGAGTAAACTGTTCAAATTCAGGATGACGGTATAATGCATTATCATCAATCTCAATCTTCGCATCCAGAGCACATAACTCGCCACTCGACGTTATAACTAAAGGATTTATTTCTAATAATGAACAGTCATTTTTAACAAATACATCAAATAGTTTAATAAGTAGATTAGTAAATTTTGAAGAAGGTGTTATTGGTATGCCCAATTTAGAAGTAATGCGTCTTAATTGAAATGGATGAATTCCAAAAAGGATGTCTAAGGGTTCTCTTATAATATTTTCTGGCGCACGCAAAGCTATTTCTTCGATTTCCATGCCTCCTTCAGTACTAGTAATTAGCACAGGCATTTGCAAGGAACGATCAATCGTTATTGCAAGATACAGTTCCTTTTTTATAGAAACAGCCTCTTCGATAAGAAGGTATTTAATTTCAGCGCCTTTAAGTCCTGTTTGATGTGTTACAAGGCTTGAGCCAAACATGCGGGATGCGATTGTTTGTGCCTCTGAAGGTGTGTTTACAAATTGTATGCCGCCACCCTTACCCCTGCCGCCTGCAAGTATCTGCGCCTTAATCACACAGCTTGCACAACCAATTTCGCGGAATACTTCCGGGGCATCATCACTTGAGGATATTACTTTACCTTGCGGAACAAGGATGCCATAATTCTTAAGGATATTTTTTGCTTGAAATTCATATAACTTCAAGGATGCTATTTCATTTTAGATAAAACAAGGTTTATTTTATCAGTCTTAATTGAATTACCCAGATTAATACGTACCTGCTCGACCATTTCACCATCTGAAATAGAAGTAACACGTCCTTCAAGATATTGGTTTTCCACCCACTCTTTTATCCTGATTACGCCATCGTGATTCTTTTGAATCTGTTCATTCCCTTCCAGACCAAAAAAGATATTAATCCATTGTGCGATTCCAGCGACGCCTGACTTATCAGTTACTGCCACGCCAATAGGCCTGTTCAGTAACTTTTTCGTATTGAAAATATTGTATATCTCTTCGTTCTTTAACAATCCGTCTGAATGTATTCCTGCGCGTGTAACATTGAATTCCGAACCTACAAAAGGCTGTGTTGGTGGAATATTATATCCAATTTCATTTCTATAATAATCGCCTATCTCAGTAATTACAGTTGTATCAACCATATCATCATCACCGCGTAATCCCAGATATTCAATCACAAGCGCCTCTATTGGTGTATTACCTGTACGTTCACCAAGCCCTAACAATGTCCCATTAATTGTGCTGCATCCGTAAAGCCATGCAGAAGTTGCATTGCTTACCGCCAAATAAAAATCATTATGACCGTGCCATTCCATAAATTCAGATGGAACGCCTGCAAAATTATTAAGACCATATATAATACCCGGAATGCTTCGCGGCAATGCAGCGCCGGGATAACTAACCCCCAGACCCATAGTATCGCAGGCACGAATCTTTACTGGTATCTTGCTCTCTTTAGATAATTTCATAAGCTCCTTGGCAAATGGAACCACAAAACCGTATATATCAGCCCTTGTGATATCCTCAAAATGGCATCGCGGGACTATACCCTCTTCAAGGGCGGCACGTACAACATCAAGATACATCTCCATCGCCTGCTTTCTGGTCTTGTTCAACTTTAAGTAAATATGATAATCCGAGGATGAGCACAAAATGCCCGTCTCTTTTAGACCCATCTCCTTGACCAATTTGAAATCACTTTTTACTGCCCTTATCCAGCCTGTAACTTCCGGATATTTATAACCACGCTCAAGACATTTTCTTACCGCCTCTTTGTCCTTTTCGTTATAAAGAAAAAATTCACATTGGCGAACAAAACCCTTTTTGCCACCGAGTCTATGAATAAGATCATACAAATCTACAATCTGCTTAACTGTATATGGGGGACGCGATTGCTGTCCATCCCTGAAGGTAGTATCTGTAACCCATATCTCTTCAGGCATGTTCATCGGATTTAGCCGATAGTTGAACGGTATTTTAGGCACCTTGTCATAAGGAAAAACATCCCTGAAAAGATTAGGTTCTGCAGAATCCTGTAATTGAAATATATACTCTTCAGGTTCAAGTGTATTGCGCCGTTTATTAAATCGAAGCATTTCTTATTCCTTTTATTAAAATATCTTAATATTATTATTACAAAAAACGGTTTTCCGATTCTATAGGCAATGATTTTGCAAGTCAAGTGAAATGATATAAAAATATTATAATAATTAACTGTGTCATGAAGGTTTATGTAAATTTAATGTCCATGAATTTCAAGTAAACAATGAGATACCTGTTTTTTCCCGCATTATAATATGAAGCTATAAATAGAATAAGGTAAAAATGCAATACTAATCAGTTATTATAATTCACTTATAAATTCGATCTCCTCATCACGAAAAAAAGTTGAAATTACTGAATATTTTAGCAATTTTAGAATTCTATTTCTCTTTTAGCATAAAATCATATTAAAACATGAGAATATTATGGATTTTAAACCGGGTGTTTATACATTAACTTCAAATTCTGGAAAATTATTTGTATATACTTTCAAAGAGGGGTTCCTTAGTGCTGTTGCCCACGACCTACTGATTGATGTAACAAATTTCACAGTTAAATTAAATATTACTGATGCTAGTTTGGACTCCTCAAACGTGGATGCAGCGATTCAGGCTAATTCACTTAGGGTGATTTGCGCTACGAAGAATAGACAACGTCATCCTGAAACATTAAAGGAAAAGGATAAGGCAGATATTGATGAAGCTATCTCTAAAGACGTACTTCATCCAAATAAATATCCGACTATTAACTTCCGCTCTACCAGCTTTCTGATAAAGGATGGTGGATTTCATATAAAAGGAGATTTAAACCTGCACGGCGTAACCCACCCGATAGAGTTTGATATTACAATAACTAATGGGAAAGACATCAGAGGAAAGGTTGCAATCTCACAAAAGGACTTTGGGATAAAACCTTATAAGGCATTGTCGGGAACTCTAAAAGTTAAAAATGTGGTTGACGCCGTTTCCGAACTAAATTTAAGCTAAAATTCGCCTTTGAAATATTTATTTAATCCGAAATATATTTATTACTTACTTCTAATTTTTGATTTGAAAATTCATAATTTTTGTTTTTAATGAATAAATTATAATGTAATTATAAATAATAATTACATTTAAAAGGGTCTAATCTAAAGGGGATGAACAATTGTTCGCCCCTACATTTTTACATTAATTTATTAATTTTTCAAAAGTACATATTGTAAATTAAGTGAGAGAGGTAACGTGGAAAATAAAAGCAGGAGAAATTTTCTAAAGATTATATCACACATCATGGGTGGTACTTTAGCTGCTGGGATTATAGCGCCAATTGTTGGATTTGTGATACACCCATGGTTAAAGGAAACTGTGTACGGAATAGAAGATTTCATAAACATTGGCAAATTAGACGATTTTCCAATCGGTATTCCAAAAAAGATGACTGTCACATCCTCAAAAATGGACGCATGGAATATCTTTGAGGGATTAGTTATTGGCTCTTTGTGGGTAATAAGACATGAGGATAATTCACTTAACGTGTTCTCTACAAATTGTCCGCATCTTGGTTGTGGTATAGATTGGGGAACAGAGGAAAATATGTTTTTGTGTCCTTGTCACGGGGGTGTATTTGATAAAAGTGGGAAAAAAGTAGCAGGTCCTTCTTCAAGGGGCCTTTATTCATTTGAAACAAAAATAGAAAACAGTAACATACTTGTAAGTTGTAAAAAAGTATAAAGATTTCAGGTGTTCTGAACAATGGCAAATAAACTCAGTGAATGGATAGAAAATAGAACTGGTTTAAATAATCTTTTAAAAAAAGCATTAAACGAGCCGGTTCGTGGCGGCGCTAAGTGGTATTATATCTTTGGAAGCGGGCTGGTATTCCTCTTTGTTATCCAGGCAGTTACTGGCATTGTAATGTCAAGTTTTTATTCACCGTCTTCAACCGCAGCATGGGGAAGTGTTTATTATATTCAGGAAAAGACCTCTTTCGGTTGGTTTATACGCGGATTGCACCACTTTGGTTCGAGTGCAATGATAATACTGGCTATAGTCCATATGTTTCAGGTATTTATCTTTGGTGCATATAAAAAACCTCGTGAATTAAATTGGATTTCTGGGGTAATCCTCTTAATATTCCTCATGGGATTTGGATTGACAGGTTATCTTTTGCCATGGGATCAAAAAGGTTACTGGGCAACACAGGTTGCTACAAATATAATTGGAACAATCCCGGTAGTTGGGGATTATATTAAGATATTACATCAAGGTGGCTCGGATTATGGAAACTTTACATTGACTCGCTTTTATACACTTCATGTATTCGTACTACCTATTTCACTGCTATTTTTTCTTTTCATACATATAGCGCTTTTCCGTAAGCACGGCGTAACCCCATATTGGAAACTAAGCGAAGAGACACTAAGAACCCGTATTGACCCATTCTGGCCCAATCAGGTATTCATGGATATTGTATTTGCCATTGGAATGTATGCAGCTTTGGCTGGATGGGTATTCTGGAATGGAGGAGCAGAACTCCAGGCACCTGCTGACCCTGCCTCCAATTACCTTGCCAGACCAGAGTGGTATTTTTTATTTTTATTCGAGCTTCTGAAGTATTGTCAGGGTAAATTCCTAATCGTAGGCACTGTTATTATACCTTCACTGGCTTTGATCTTCTTATTTGTACTACCTTTTATTGACAGAAGTGAATTAAGATGGCCTTCTAAAAGAATACCATTCTTTGCCGCAGTATTCTCTGGATTGGCGGCGGCTATTGCATTAACAACTACTACAATAGTTCATGATAACCGTGATATACATATAGTACATCAGAGAGAAGATGCTGAAAAACAGGCTGACCGCGCAAAGAAATTGGCAGCAAACGGGATTCCTCCTGCCGGAGGTCTTGCCATATTTTTAAATGACCCACTAACACTCGGTGAGAAGATCTTCAATGAGAGTTGTAATGGATGCCACATGGTAAAAGGAAAAGGCGGTGACTCTGGACCTGATTTTACAAACTTCGGTTCAAGAGAATGGGTTTCAGAACTCTTAAAAAACCCCAAGGATAATAAATATTTTAAAGACTCCGGCGCTATGCCTCCTGTAAAAGTACCGGATGAGTCGTTGCGCGATATGACTGAATTCCTGTTAAGCAAGTCCGGAAGTTTAACAAATAAAAATGACGAAAGTATCGAACGAGGAAAGGAACTGGTATTAAAGGGAAATTGTGTAATATGTCATCCAATAGGAGATAAAGAAGAAAAAAAAGTAGCGCCCAATTTGACAGACTATTTGTCTGAAACATGGTTAAAGGAATTTATCAAGAACCCGGGTGATATAAAATTTTATGGTACTAGAAATAATATGCCAGGTTTTAGCGATAAACTCAACGACAAGGAATTAGACGCACTTATCCAATACCTCTTCAGTTTATCAAAAGACCGTCTTCTCGTTTCTGAGAATGAAAATAATGAAGTATATACTTCGGGACAATCATTCTTTTATACAAAACTAAAATTGAAAACAATTCTTGATTCATTTGTATGTCTCAGGTAGTACATATAAAAATACACAGGCACGAGTAGACTTTTAAAAACATCTTGCCTTAATTTTTTGCTGTTGTTAATATAAAAAAACTTTATAATTGAAAAAGGCGGCATCGCCAAGTGGACTAAGGCCACGGTTTGCAAAACCGTTATCCTGGGTTCGAATCCCAGTGCCGCCTCTTAATTTACTGACAAAATAAATAAGTTAGATTCTTCGTTACACTCAGACGACATCCTGAACAAAGCGAAGGAATGATAAATTGTCGTGTTGAATTCTTCGCATTTGTCATTCTGAATGGAGAGAAGAATCTTCTATTTTTGCTCAGGATAAACTCCGTGAAACATCTCACGAGCATTTGTTTGAAATCCTTTAACATAAATTTAGTTATAGAGACGAAATGCTTTGCGTCTTTATAATATATCAAAAATAAGTACTGTATTTTTAACGTTGGGCGAGTGGTGGAATGGCAGACACGAAGGACTTAAAATCCTTTGGCCGATAAGGCTGTGTGGGTTCGACTCCCACCTCGCCCATGTATGATATAATCACAGGTATATAAAATATTATAATGGAACTATTTCATTACAAGGTTTGTTTTAAAAAAATAATGAACGTCAGACTTAAAAAGTATTTGGCATTTATACCTAAAATGGCAATAGATATTAGTGCTGAGCTGCAGAAGACTTTAAAAAATATTACAACCAGAAATCCAAAATATTCCGTTAACCTTCTCATTGATATTGTCCAAGATTACACCTCAAACCAGAACGAAGAAGACCTCCTTAAACTTATCACAGAATATTATAGAAGAAAACATATCTCACATACCTCTATGTAGTATATTTGTAGTATCTAATTCAAATTTTTTAATCAAGGAGCCGTTTTATGTTAAAAAGAATTACTATTTTTGTTTCATTTATATGTCTTATTACTGTATCTATTCTGGGTTGCGGCAAGAATGATACTGCAAACTTACAATCAAGCAGTGAATCTACAGGGCAAGACTTTGCGAAGATACACAAGAATGTAGATTTCAGCAAAGAGGATAAAGATAAAATGCACGGACCAGATTTATCAACAGAAGGTGGTGGTCACGGTATGTCAACAGTCCATGTCAAGAAGGAAAAACCCGACCCGAACAAAGTAATAGCAACCATTAATAATGAGAAAATCCTCCGTAAAGACCTCGATTTAATCCTTGACAGATTCAAAAATCATGTGAATCCTTCCGCTTTGGAGTCAATGGAACAGCAAATTACCGAGCAACTTGTAGCGCAAAGTTTGCTAAGACAATTTGTAACTGAAAAGAAATTAACTGTTGATGAAGAAATCGTAGACAAAGAAATTGCTAAAATGAGGGGCAATATTAAGAAAAATCCTGCAACAAAAGATAAAACGCTGGAAGATTTTCTTAAATATCCGGGTAGTAACATAGATGAATTAAAAATTGCAATTCGTATGTCTGCTGCTATTGAACAATACGCATCCAGAAGTATTGATGACAAAAAACTGGAAGATTATTTTATTAAAAACATTAGCAATTTCAACAGCGAAACGGTAACAGCAAGTCATATACTCATAGAAACGCAGGATATGAAAACGCAGGATGAATTTGATAAGGCCAGGGCAAAGATTGAGGCTATAAAGAAAGAAATAGATGATGGCGCAGATTTCTCTGAATGCGCAAAAAAGTATTCAGACTGTCCAACAGGAAAATCAGGTGGTAATTTAGGCTCATTCCCAAGACATGGCGCTATGGTTGAAGAATTCGCCAATGCTGCATTTGCTGCAGAAGTTGGGAAGGTCAGCGACTCTGTTAAAACACAATTTGGATACCACTTAATAAAGGTTACAGCTCATTCTCCTTCTAAAGATGTTAGTTTCGGTGATGTAAAAGACAAGGTACGCGAAGCGTTGGTTGCAATTGAAATAACAAATCTGCTTAAAGACTTAAGGACAAACGCAAAGGTTGAGATTACATTATAAGAATGGATACGCCACTCCTCTTAAACCAGATTTCCATAGTTTTGTACTGGATTTGTCTGGGTGTATATACAATCTACTGGCTGTTTGGCTTTACTAAGCTGAAATTACGTTTCTATTTTTTGTTAGGGGTAGTAATACTTCATATAATATCTATAGCTCTACGAGGCATATCAATAGGATATTTCCCCCTAACAAATAAATTCGAATCCTTTAATGCCTTTACTGCAGCCACTTTTATTATACTACTCATTTATAATAAAACAGAAAATCACATCTACCGAATGTCACTTTTTGGAGTAGGATATGGGTTCCTTGTGGCTGCTATAATTTTCCCAAAAGGATTGAGTTATGCGCCGCCGCTAATGCTCACAATCTGGTATGTATTACATGTGCCATTATCCTTCTTTTGCTACGCATTATGGGTTAGTGCAATGTCAGCCGCTGTTGCGCGTTATTTTGCTTCAGGCGAAAAGAAAACTTACGACCAGATTATTGATTCAGGTTTTCAATACGGGCTGATTACCTTTTCTATTTCGATGATATTTGGCGGGCTATGGGGATATGTTGCCTGGGGATCATACTTTCTCTGGGACGCCAAGGTTGTCTGGTCGGTTATTATCTGGTTTTTTTATGCCACATGTATTCACCTTGACTACTGGCCCGAAGCCAAACGCTTCAAACCGCCTATGGCAATGCTAGGATTTGTTATACTTTTAACGACATATGTAGGCACAAGTTTTCTAATAGGCAGTTCTCACAGTTTCCGGTAAACAGGCATGAAAATAATATACGACTTCTTGAAATCACAAAAACTAGGAATTATCGTTGGCTTCACTGTAACCGGGCTATTGATCATTGGCAGTCTTACTATGAATTTCCAACCTCACTACTATACCGGGCTTTCAGGAGAGGATATTTCATTCTTTTTTACAAACAAGAAGCCTATCCATATATGGTTTTATATCTTATTTCTTGCGTGTATCTTTTATGGCATAAACGCATCACTTTGCACACTTGATTCTATCCTGAAAAAGGCTAAAACAGGCACAAAAAAGATACCACTGTATGGCGCTTCTATTGTTCACATTGGATTCGTAATCACACTGGTAGCACACCTTGTCGGCGGGCTATATTCAAATACAGAACCGCCTGTAACTATAGGGAATAATTGGACAGATCTCGGCGGAGTCGAGATGAAAGTTATAGACCTCCAAACAAGCTCTTACCCTAACGGTATGCCCAAAATAATAGATGCCTCTGTAAGGGTAAGAAAAGATGGAAAGGAATTTGATGAATCGCTTGGCTACAACAATCCTGTTCTATTAAACAATGGAGTCTTTGAGGTTCTTATGCGAGATTACGGATGGATTCCTGATGGTGTTGTTCTAAAAGTAGATGACCGTACGTGCAACATAAAACTTAATGAAACCTTCAATACAAATGGCACACAAATACTCTTTGCTGATTTATACATGCCGCCACAATACCGTTATCCCGTAATAAAACTGGTTTCTACAGCAGAAAACAATAAACCGCAACAAACCTTTTTGCCGATAGGAGACAACAATACCAGAGAAATCAATGGCGCTAAGGTTACTTTTGCAGATGTCAATTCTGTACCGGGCGTCCTTGTGAGCGTTAAAAACAATCCAAGCATCCCCTTGACTATAGCAACGATAATCTTTTTCTCTATTGGTATGATACTCGTTGTCTTCAGAGTAATTTGGAGGATGGTAATCAGTTAACAAAGGAAACTTAATTTTTTAAGACATTACGATAACAAACATAAGCCTTTTAAATTTTCCATACACACTTTCTAAATAAGTATTACTATTTATTTAACCTATATGCCCACCCTGTATATACTGTCTAGATGTTACTGATATCTCTGTTTCACTGTTCCCAAGCATCTCTATAAAAGCCTCTAGGCGTGTCCTCATAGCCCCATCCAATCGCCCAGGACGATCACAATCAAGCGTAAGAATTGGCACCCTAATATGTCTTCGGATTATACTATCGTAAATATGACGATGACAAAAACTCTGAACATAATGAATAAGCCCAATAATATTCCGCTGTTTTATCTCTCGTTGAATATCTTCTATACGTGAAAAAATGTCATAAGGATAGGTATAACGGCTGTATTGTTCAACCAGCGTTTCTGTGTGATATGGCATACTGAATTGTCTTTGAATTTCATTGTATACTACATGTGCGCCAATGGTGGAAAGAAATGAGTAAAGGTCTTCGCATATAGGCGGTATCCCAATAACGCCAATCCTAATATCACTTTGAACTGTTTTACGATTTTTCACTAATTTTAAGAACCTTAAAACCCGCTCATTAAAGACGGTGTAATCACCCATCATATCGCTTGTTGATACAGTCCAGATGTGATTTTCCTCTCCCGTAACCAGATTTTCCTCCCACGTAAGCCTGTCAATTTCGTGTACCTTTGTGCGAATTATATCAAGCTGCCTTTTCATATCTTCTGCTTTTTTATAATCTACACCAAGACTGTCGGCAAGACAGACTAGTTGTTTGTGCAAAAATTTGTAATCATTTTTCGAATGGGGATATGCAAATGGTATAGTTCCGATGCCATCGGACTGAAAGATTTCCATTAATGCCTGATTATTGCTACAATCTCCCTGAATGACACTGATTACATTACTTATATTATAAACCTTTGCGGCAGAATAAATGCCCTTAATCCAGGCACATGTATTCCTCGGGATTCCTGCTGACTCAGCATCCTCAACCATCTTATAAGATAATCTATCACATATAAAAATATTGTTTAAGTCTATTGGTATATATCCAGCAGCAAAAACAATCTCGATAGGAATGTTTGAAGTAATCCCAATAACCCTGTCTAATGGAAGCTCTTGCATTATTGGAAGTGTAGGAAGTAAATTGTCATGAAACTTTAAATTCATAAAATAATTATATCAATCAATCTCATAAAAATACATTACATATTTAACAGAAGATGTATCTAATGAGGGTCGTCTTGTACGCTAATCTTATTCTTAAAAACCTTTCTATTGACTTATAAAATAGTAATTGTTATAAAATTCATGCTATGCACCATAAACCCTTATTGTCATAACTCACATTTATGAAAAACGCCGAAGTAATTACTAAAATAACTACTACATCGGGTCTAATAGATTACGATAAAACGTACAAGGAATTCTCCTGGGAAGCTATTAAAAAAGAGTTCTCTTTAACTAATAATCGTGTAAATATTGCTTTTGAAGCTATAGACAAACATGCAAATAACTGGAGAAAAAACAAAATCGCATTGTACTGGGAAGGCGCTGATGGTAGTCTTCAAAAATATACTTTTTCTGAGCTAAAAAGGCTTTCAGACAAATGCGCAAATATGCTTAAAACGCTTGGTGTAAAAAAGAATGATCGTGTCTTTATTTTCTTACCCCGCATACCGGAATTGTACATCAGTATAATTGCAATTGCAAAACTGGGGGCCATTGCCGGCCCCATGTTTTCAGCCTTTGGTCCTGATGCTGTTCGTGACCGATTACAAAATAGTGAGGCAAAGGTGCTTATTACCACACCTGAACTAAAAGAAAGAGTAGATACAATATTATGGGAGCTGCCGAAATTAGAACGTATTGTATTGGTTAATAACAAGGAAGATTACGAGCTGGAAGAAAGCGACGTATGTTATAAGACATTGATAAAAGATGCTTCAGACAAATTTAATATGGAATGTTCGGACCTTGAAGACCCTTTATATATACTCTATACATCTGGTACCACAGGTAAACCTAAAGGAATAACACATGTCCATAACGACATGCTCTCACATTATATAACCACCAAATGGGTACTTGATTTAAGAGACGACGATATTTACTGGTGCACGGCTGATCCTGGCTGGGTAACAGGAACAGTTTATGGATTATGGGGACCGTGGTTGAATGGAATCTCTATTTACGTTTTTGATGGACGGTTTGATGCCGCAAAATGGTATGAGATTATCCAGACATACGGAATCACTGTATGGTATACAGCGCCTACAGCCTTGCGGATGCTGATGAAGGCTGGCGATGATGTTATTAAAAAATACGATTTGAGTAGTTTGAGGTATATCTGTAGTGTTGGTGAGCCACTCAATCCGGAGGTTATTCGATGGGGGTTAAAGGTGTATGATCTGCCGATTCATGATAACTGGTGGCAGACGGAAACAGGTTCTATATTAATTGCAAATTACCCGTGTCTGCCAATAAAGCCGGGTTCAATGGGGAAACCATTCCCTGGCATTAAAGCCGCTATCATTGACAACAAAGGTAATGAGTTGCCAGTTGGCCAACAAGGTCTTTTAGCCATTAAACCAGGCTGGCCTTCTATGATGAGAAAGGTTTGGGGCGACGAAAAACGATTCAAGGAATACTTCAATATAGATGGATGGTATACGACTGGTGATACGGCTTTTAAGGACGAGGATGGTTATTTCTGGTTTATAGGAAGGGCAGACGATGTGATTAATACATCAGGGCACAGAGTCGGTCCATTTGAAGTGGAAAGCGCCTTGCTCGAACATAAGGCTGTGGCGGAGGCAGGCGTGATTGGAAAACCTGACGCAGAAAGAGGAGAAATCATAAAGGCTTTTGTTGTACTTCGTGAAGGTTTTACTCCTAACCATGAATTGGAGGAAGAACTAAAAAAATTTATAAAACATCGCCTTGCAGCTCATGCATATCCAAGAGAGATTGAATTCTGCCATAACTTACCCAAAACCCGTAGTGGCAAAATAATGCGTAGATTGCTAAAGGCAAGAGAAATGGGACTTCCAACAGGTGATTTGTCAACACTTGAAGATTAAATTGCTTTTGTTAAACACATAAATTTTATATATATAGAAAAACCTTCTATCCATGAACAAATAAGTTGAGTAATTGACAAAAACCTGATATATAAAATGTTTACCGTAACAACAACTAACCATTTCTTTAAAAGAAGTGAGTAAATGTTACGGATGGTAATAATGGAAAGAGTACTGGTTTCTTAAATAAGTTGAGGGATGTCAAAGGAGCAATATCTTATATGGAACAAACAAAATTCAATAAACCGTTTTTCAATAACATCGAACCTATTAAAGTTAGGGACCAATTGGCAATAGCTTTAGGTGCATTAGATAAGAGCGAGGTATTTGTTTTTACATATACAGATGCCATAAAGCTGGCTGGACACTCTTGCCCGGCAGTATCTGGTGCATACAAATTAACACAGCTTGCTTTGAAACGCCTGTACGGAAATGAAATCCCTGTACGTGGTCAAATTAGAGTAACCTTTAAGGGAGGAATAGCTTACAAGGTAAATGGTCCTATATCTCAGGTCGTTACACTAATTACAGGTGCTGCCGGCGAAAGTGGTTTCAAAGGTTTAGGCGGAGGGCGTTATAATAGACATAACCTTCTCCACTTTAATGAAAAAGATGAGGCAGATGAAGATGCTGTATGTACTGTGATTTTCGAAAGAATGGATAATAACAAAAAAATTGAAATCAGTTATAAGAATTACATGCTCCCTGTTAACCCAAAAATGGGAGAATTGATGCCACTCGCAGTCACTGGCAAAGGTACTGACTCTGAAATTAAAGAGTTCGGGGAACTCTGGCACGAAAGGATTAAGACAATACTTATGAATCCACCAGAAGGGATGTTTGTAATCAAGGAAACAAAGTGAACTATAAAACACCAAATTCTAAAGTTAAAGCGAAATGGAATATAATTATTGGTTCAATTTTTATTATAAGCTTTATATTAATTCCGTTTGTTAACACAAAAGCCGAAAGTGTGAGTGTTCATGCAAACATAGTTTGGGAGATGACAGATGTTGTTATACAGGAGAATATGATATTAAGTTGGAATGTAGACAAAAATGACTTGTGGTCTTTCAATACCCAGTTATTTCCTGAAGGGCATACAGCAGATGGTATCCTTGTTAATGCGTTAAAGGATTATGCGTTACCAGAACAGCCAATGGGTAAACTCATTGGCAGAATTGGAGATTTTGGCAGAAAGTTCCCCATGGGACTTTCAGGCTCTATACACATCCTTCCAAGCGAAGATGGTGAATTTTTATATTTATCAATGAATAACGATATTATAGGCTTGTATGTTAAAGGATTTAAGAATAATGGAGGAGAGATAATTGTTGAAGTAAAACAAATAAGGATAAAATGACAGATTTTTGTAAATACTCCAAATTTACTATCATTTCTAATTATTGTTCAAATACTTTCTTTAATAAACATATATCTTGACGAAGTATTATTAAGATGTATAATATTTTTTATTTTTCAATAAATGATAAAATACTATGATGAAAGGGGGTGGCATAGCAGGGTAAATTATTTAATACGCTTTTCACATTTTGTATAATTTAAATCTAATTTAAAAGAAAGGAGAAAGGGGTTATGTTTAAGAAGGTATTTGCAGGAATTTTGGGTGTTGCAGTGATTTCTGGACTTGGTATGGCTAAGGCATATGCTTATGAGGTTAAACCGGCAAAATTATGGGTTACAGCAACAGCCATTGGTACACCAATTGAGGGTGCAGAAATAAAAGTTGGCGATAATACTTGTACAACTGGCAAGAATGGCACCTGTGTATTCGAATTGAAACCAGGCACATATGAGGTTTCAGTCCACGAACATGGCGGCGCAAGCGCTCATACCGAAGTTTCATTAGAAGAAAAGAACATAAGGTTTATTTCTCTGGACTTGGGTGCAAGTGCCCTTCATGCAAGCGGAAGCCACTAATTTTTTACAACACCCCATTTAAACAATCTAGAATTTAAAGGCAGTTGTTAATAAAAGTTAGCAACTGCCTTTTTTTACATAAACACTATGATTAAATTAAAAAAAATACTCTGTCCTATTGACTTTTCAATCTGTTCAAAATATGCGTTAAATTATGCAATTGATTTATCATTAAAAGATGACGCAAAAATATATTTAATTTATGTAGTAGAAACACATTTAGACGAAATGAGGGATATCTTAAAACAAAGTGACCTGCTACCTAACAATCAATACGAAGAAGATATACATGCACAACTAAATGATTTAATACCTGAAAATACTAAAAAAAATATTCAGGTAGAAACTATAGTGGTTAAAGGTATTCCATACGTTGAAATAATAAAGGCCGCCAAGGACTTGTTGGCAGACTTAATAGTAATGGGCACACATGGCAGGACAGGATTAGAACACATATTGATTGGAAGCGTTGCCGAAAGGGTCATTCAAAAGGCACAGTGTCCCGTATTAAGTATAAGACACCCCAAACAAATATTTTCATTACCGTAACAATTCAATTACTGCCTGTTCTTAGTTATTCGAAGGATTGCGCATTCTACGCTAGCCCGAAGCCTGTGGCTATATGGTTATATTAACTAACTCTTGACGTTTACTGTATATTTACGCCCTTCCATAAATTTCTGTCATTTCGCGCAGTCTTTGAATCATTAAAAGAGTTATCTGTTCGGGTAAAAGTCGCCATAACCAGTTACCTTCTGCGCTCGACGGGCGATTCATGCGTGCTTCTGCATCAAGCCCTAAAATATCCTGCATTGGAAATATCACTGTATTTGCTACAGACATCATCGCAAGCCTTATTAATTCCCAGTGTATCTCTTCCACTGATACTTCACGACCGAGATATTGAAAAAGTCTTTCTTTATCCTCAATCGAAATCTCTTTTTCGTACCATCCCCTTGTGGTATTGTTGTCATGTGTACCTGTATATACAATACAATTATTTACATGATTATGTACTATATAAGGATTCGTAGGGAGATCTTGTCCGAAAGCAAATTGAAGTATCTTCATACCGGGAAATCCCAAACGAAACATGATTTCCCGCACATCATTGGTAATAATGCCAAGGTCTTCTGCAACGACAGGAAGATTTGTAAAATTTCTTCGTAACGTCATAAAAAAATCCTCAGCAGGCGCATCAACCCAGTGCCCGGTTATTGCAGTCTTCTCTGTAACCGGAACCTCCCAGTAGGCAATAAAACCACGAAAGTGGTCTATTCTTATCAAATCATAAAGTTTTAAATTGTACCTTATCCGTTGAATCCACCATTTATATCCTGTTTCTTTTAATCGTCCCCAATTATAAACTGGATTCCCCCAGAGTTGACCTGTTTTACTAAAATAATCAGGAGGCACACCTGCGACAAAAGCAGGTCGCTTTTTTTCGTCCAGGTTGAACAAATCAGGATTTGCCCAGACATCTGCGCTATCGTAACATACATAAATAGGTACGTCTCCAATAATCTGAATGCCCTTATCGTTACAATATTTCTTCAATGAAGCCCACTGTTTGTAAAAAATGTATTGTAGAAATTTCTCTAATTCAATCTTCTCCTGATATTGTTTCCTGAACTTCTGTAAAGCATCCCGTCTTCTATCTCTTATCTCAGGTAGCCATTCTCCCCAAATTTTTCCACTATAAAATTCTTTTAAAACAACAAAAAGCGCATAATCATCAAGCCAAAAGGAATTTTCTGAGCAAAATTGTTCATATTCATATGGAACGTTCTTTTTCTTAAAACGCTCATATGCGAGGGGAAAAATACGTTTTTTGTATTCAATTGCCTGTTGATAATAGGTGCTGTCATTCTTGAAAGGCGGAATAGTGCCCAAATTACTCTTATCGAGTAAACCGTTTTGATATAAGAGGTCGGGACTTATAAGTATTGTATTACTTGCAAAGGCAGAGGGACTATAGTATGGAGAGTTGCCAAGTGCAGATTCAGTTGGATTTAAAGGGAGTATCTGCCAGATACTTTGCCTTGCTTCAACAAGAAAGTCTACAAATCTGTATGCGTCTGCACCAAGATCGCCTATCCCATAAGGTGATGGAAGCGATGTAATATGAAGTAAGATACCACTAGACCTTTTATTCATCTTATTTTAATTTTGATTAAATTAACCTGTTTTCGGCAACGACTTTTGCCGGCTGCACTGGGAAACAGCAAAAACAACACAATCTATAACTCTTTTCTATTGACATATAAAGCTGATTGTAGGCATTATAGTTATTCTATTTGTTTTCATAAATTCTATATCACTCTCATTAATTTTACTGTCTGGCTTTGGTATATCAATTTTATATTTAAAATTAAAAGAGGTACGAAGCTTGATGTAAATCTTGCCGTTGTTATCATTTATTAATAAATAGAAGCTGTTATATTTCTTCCGTTGGATTTTTAGGTAGGCTTTGGCAAAGAAATTGGAGGTGCTGGTAATTGTAGAGAAACAGTCTGCTGAATTTTAACAAACGCTTTACCATTATGATTCTCAATTATTTTTACTGCTCCTGTTGCATTAAATGTATGAGTGGTAGCGTGAAATACTGATAAAACTAAATCTTGAAGCGCTTGGTCATCTTCCAAGTTTTCTATATTTAACTTTAACTCTTTAGCTTTATCTCGTGATATATGTCTTCCATGGCTTTTGAATTCCTTATGGTCCGAAAGATAATTTGCAATGTTTTTTGCTTTCTCAGCAGCATCTGGATCTCCCGAGAACATATACCGTTCAAGCCATTCGGTAAGTAAGGTTTTTGACAAAGCAATTGCATTTTCGCATTGAACAATTAAAGCTGGACCGTACTGACTAAGAATAGGAAGCCAATGACCAAGTAGCTTTGGGTCTTGACATTCTTCTTTCGCTTTATCGAATTGGTCTAATATTGCCTGTGCTGGTACAGATTGGACACCGATTTGGGCTGGTAAAATAAACTGAGGATCAATGGGACCTAAAAATGAATGTTTTCCCATCATAATTGTGTTAGCAGAGCATGCAAGCATCGTTGCGGCTGACATTGCGGCTTGCGGGACAATAACTCTAACATGAGTATATTTTGTCCTGATATACGAAACGAGTGCTTCGGTTACTTCGGCAGATCCACCCGGACTATGGACTATTAAATCTAAACTCTGAGTTGTAAGCCCATGAATTACTTCCATGAAACCTTGTATATCTTCTTCTATTATAGTTGTATCATTGGGGGATGCACCAGGGGATGTCCACCTCGTGGCGTAAAGTATCACATCTCGGCCAGTTTTATTTTTCAATAAGGCAAGATATTTACGTCTTACAGGATCAAATGGTGGCAACTTAGTTTGGTTTTGATCTTGTTGAAGCTCTTTTAGAATCTCACCCCATGTAGGCAAAATTATCTCCTTAACAAATTATGAAGACCTGTTACTTAATGACGAAATTGTTTTGGGTGTATAAACGCTAAGATACTCTTTACTTTTCAACATTAATTCATCTAATTTGCCATATACTGCCATTAAGTCTATAAGTCCCGGCATATTTTGGGCTTCGGAAATCATTTTCTCCAAATCCTTACTTCTAGATGATATAATCTTCTCTTTCATATATCTTCTCCTCCTTTTAGTTTATTAAATATCAAAGTATAAATGAATAAGCAATAAAAATCAAATATCATTTTATTATCATTAGGTTAGATTAAAGCTTTTTTATCTAAAATCCAACAAGCTTGTTTTAAAAGAAAATGTTAGGTTTTTGTCTAACTTACAATGTTTATTAATCATTTATGAGAGTATACTTTTTTACCTTTCAAATTATCATTTATTCAACAGGACAAGAGATAAAGAGTTTGCCGCGAACGGTATTTAATAAGCCTCCGTTAAGAAGGATTTCACGTTCCCTCTGAGTGGCTTTGAGGATAAGGGAAATCTCCTTTCCCTGTTTCCCTGGTTTACTACGACACAGGGCTTTTATTTCTTCCTGTCCTTCCTTGACGGCCTTTTTCATGTCCTGAATGCAGATGGAATCACCTTGCGATATGGAATCATAATCTCCAGAATTCTTGAATAAAAGAGGGACGATGCCAAAGTTGATTAGGTTAGAACGGTGGATGCGTCCAAAACTCTTAGCTATTTTTACTTGAATACCAAGAAATCGTGGTGCAAGGGCGGCATGTTCACGGCTTGAGCCCTGTCCGTAATTCTCACCGCCGACAATAATTCCTCCACCCTTTTCCTTGCATCGGTTGACAAATGCGGCATCAATTAATTCATACACATGCTCACTAATTGCAGGAATATTGCTTCTCAAAGGCAGCACCTCGTTGCCTGCGGGCATAATATGATCAGTAGTAATATTATCGCCAACTTTCAAAATAATTTCTCCTTCGTAGTCGTCAGACAAAGGTTGTAATCGTGGGAAAGGAGAGATATTGGGTCCTCGTATTATTTCAATCTTTTGGCGTTCTTTAACAGGGAGCGGCTTCAGGATAATGGTTTCGTTGAAGAGATAGCGTTCTGGTTCTTTAATTTCTGGATAGCTGCCTAATTTCTTCGGATTTGTGATTTTCCCATAAATTGCAGAGGCAACTGCAGTTTCTGGACTGCACAAATACACCTGATCCCCTTCAGTTCCGCTCCTTCCAGGAAAATTTCTTGGAAATGTCCTTAGTGAAACGGTACCACCAGCGGGGGCCTGACCCATACCAATACATCCCAGACATCCCGATTGATGGATGCGAGCGCCGGCATGGATGAGCGTCAGGACGCCGTTCAATGCAGCCACATTCTCAATAACCTGCCGGCTTCCGGGGTTGATTTCGAAACTTACGTTGGGATGAACTGTTTTCCCTTCTATAACTTTGCAAACAATCATGAGGTCTCGGAAGGAAGAGTTGACAGACGAACCAACAATAGCCTGAGCTACAGGAATACCTTCCACCTCTGAAACTTTTCTGACGTTGTCGGGTGAAGAAGGGCAGGCTATCAGAGGTTCAAGTGTACTTAAATCAATTTCATCATGTTCGTTATATGCTTCACCGTTATCGGACTTGTATTCTTTCCACACTTCTTCTCTGCCCTGTCTTTTAAGGAATTCCAGTGTTCTGATATCTGATGGAAATATTGTCGTTGTTGCACCCAGTTCTGCGCCCATGTTTGCGATTGTTGCCCTGTCAGTAACGGTGAGAGTTTCAACCCCAGTCCCATAATACTCAATAATCTTGCCCACACCTCCTTTTACCGTGTGTCTCTTGAGCATTTCCAAAATCACATCTTTTCCTGAGACCCACGGCGGTAACTTTCCTGTTAATTTTACTCCGAGTATTTTGGGTACTTGAATAAAAAAAGGTTCACCAATGAGGGCGAGGGCAACGTCTAATCCACCTGCCCCAACGGCAATCATGCCCAATGCTCCACCCATTGAGGTGTGACTATCAGAACCTAGTAACGTCTTGCCAGGTGCGCCGAAGCGTTCCAGATGAACTTGGTGTGAAACGCCGTTTCCCGGTGGTGAAAAATAAATACCGAATCGCTGTGCAATGGACTGGAGAAAGCGATGGTCATCGGCATTTTTGTAATCAGTCTGAAGGAGATTGTGGTCAACGTAGCTAACGGAGAGTTCAGTCTTAATACATCCAACATCCATGGACTCAAATTCCAGGTAAGCCAGAGTACCCGTGGCATCCTGGGTAAGGGTCTGGTCAATACGAATACCAATTTCAGTCCCTACCTGCCATTTCCCGGATATGAGATGTTCTTCGATGATTTTCTGCGCCAAAGACTTTTTCACTGGGAAATCCTTTTAAATCAGATTCGTATTTTCTTCCATACGACACGTTGCATCGTGCCTCTATAATTTTCCGTTTAATCACTTATACGAAAAATGCATCTTTTTATTTTAAGTCAATATATATAATTCGTTTTCTCAATTCAAAAGCACATAAACGTGATTTTCATGTATTTTTCCCACGGAAATCCTGGAATATTTTACTTGGCTATAATTGTCTGAGAAAAGCGACCAGGTCCTTTTTCTCCTGTGCATTCATGTTGATTTGTAGTACCAAATTGAAAAATTCTACGGTATCTTCCAGTGTCAGCAAGCGCCCATCATGCAAATATGGAGGCGAATCTTTGATCCCCCGTAAGGGAAATGTCTTGATAGGGCCTTCAGCACGAATGTACTGACCATTGATCAATTGAGGTTTGTAAAATCTCTCTACCTGCAGGTCGTGCAACTGATTATCAGTATAGTAAGGTGCTGGATGACAAACAGCACAGTTTCCTTTACCAAAAAATATTGCCTCACCTCTTTTTTCTGAATCTGTTGCCTTTTTTGGGTCGAGTTGACCGTAGATACTGAGTTCAGGCGCTGGTGGAAAATCAAGTAGCGCCATGAATTCAGCCATGAAATGGACCTGGCTGCCTCTTTCAAGGACATTTATACCTTTTTTGGCTGCTGTCAAATGGTCTCCATCAAAATAGGCAGCGCGTTGTTCGAACTCTGTAAAATCTTCTACTGATTTAAGGGCACGCTGTGAACCAAAAAGCCTTTGTACGTTGACTCCACGTAGTGATGGGGTATCAATCCTATTTCTGTGAGATTGTGGACGTATATCCCCTACCAGGTGGGTTGCAGCTGAAGTGTGTCCGTTTATATGGCAATCAAAGCAGGTAACACCCTGGCTTGGTTTTTCCGTTTTTCGGTCTGCAGTTGCATTAAACTGTTGCTGTGGAAATTGTGTAACGAGAAGTCTCAAGCCTTCTAACTGCTTTGGATTCAAGATGCCGTTAAAAATCTCATAATAATTGTCCAGCGTTACCAGTTTGCCCTGTGAGACATCTCCCATGTCTTTGTGCGTGGTTAAATAAATTGGAGATGGAAATTCTGGCAAAAAGTGGTCCGGCAGGTCAAAGTCCATGTCAAAACGTTCCAGACGTGAAACTTGTTTTATTTGTTTTTCCGAGAACAACATCCCGCCTGAGGCGTGATTTGGATGCGGTAGCGGAAGATAGGGAAACAGGTTTTTTTCTTTAACCTCCGCAGACGTCATGCTAGCCAGTTTTTCCCAAGTTAGTTTACCTTTTAATCTGGCAGTTGGTCCAACAGGCAGTGGTTTTCCCCCTGACATGGTAACCTCTTTTGTCGTTTTTTCAGAAAGGTCATAACGTTCATTGAGTAAGTCCATGTGACGTTTCATCACTTCTGCTTTTTGTGCCTTATCCTGTGTAATTACCTTGTCAAACGGCTCTTCTATAACAGCAGTGTAACTAGTTTCTATTTTCTTTTCCTGACCATACACCAGTATGGAACTTATATAGATAAAAGGCAAAACGACAAATAATACGTTTAAATTTCTAAGTACAAACATCTTATTTTACCCCCTTTGTATTTTTAGTATTTAACATGAATAACGCTACTAATTGTGACGATGGGTATTATGATAAAACAAACCAAATTAAGCATTGATGATTTTTTAGACTATTATTTACTTCCTTATAAGAAATAATTTTCTGACTAATTTTAAAAGAGAATTTTAATTAAATGGTTTCTAGTTCGCTTTTTAATTCAAGTGCAGATTGGATTCGATTCACAGGGTTTTCTTCAAGGAGCCTTAAAATAACCTTATTAAGTTTTTCTGGGATAACTTTATTAATTTCAACCGGGGGAACAGGCGTCTCCTGCCATAATTTACCTGTCAATACCTGATAAAAAATCAAACCAACGGAATATATATCTGAGGCTGTGTTCAATCTGACCTTTTTCAATACAGACTTTTCGTCCTCACGGTCAGACATACTTCTCAATAAATGAATCATTTCCTTTTGTTCCGGCGATGCATATTCCTTGCTCATACCACAGATAATTTCTCCAACTTTAATTGTGCATTCAAGATCAATCAATGCCATTGTACCCGTTGCGGGGTTCAGGATAAGGTGACCGGGTTTGATGTCGCAATGGATATATCCCTTAGAATGCATATGATGGAGGGGTAATGTAGCGTTGGTAAAATATCGAATTACATTCTCCATTTCATCCTGATTAGGCAAGCCTTTCTTCTTGTAATATTCAACAACATCTTCCCCCTCAAAATGAGAAATAATAAGATAATTTTGAATTATCACAGATTTACCATCCTTGTGCATCATGGCGTTCCCTTCTGCATAACGTGCAGAAATCTGTGGATGAGAGAAGAGAGGAAGTATCTTATATTCCCTCTGATAATTGTTCGCAGGTGAATACTTCATCCCCCATTGATTTTCCTTGTATTCAGGCTTACAAAGGATGGCATAATTTGCCCTGTGACCAGGCACAATTTTAAATTCTTTAAAGCAATATTTATCTATAGAATACATTTTAAGTCTACATATTGAATTGAATCAAAGACAATATTATTACAGTTTGGCGCTTAACTTAATTGCGTTCTCTTTCTGTTATTTCTCTAAATATGCCCTGAATCCTGATTGGTTTACCACTTTCGTCACGGATAAGATTGCATGTCCTTTCAGAAACAAACCGTTCTCCATTTTTTCTCTTACAATAGGAAGTAAAATCCTTACAAACGCCGTCCTTTTCAAGTTTTTCTATCAATTCTTTAGCTTCCAACGGATTTATATATACCTCTTTTATCCTAGTTCCAATTACTTCATCTGGTGACTTATAACCTAGTATCTCTGCTCCAGCCCGATTTATCCATGTAAAGACGCCATCTTCCACCGGCTCGCATTGATATATCCCTTCTTTTAGTGAATTCAATAATCCCCTTAATTGCCTTTCCGATTCTCGTAAATCCTCTTCTAGTTTTTTACGTTCAGAAATGTCTCTAAATATACCTTCGATACGAACAGGATTACCCCTTTCATCCTTTATCATGGTAGACGTTCGCTCCATAAAAAAATGTTCACCGTTCTTCCTCTTGCACAATGATGAAAAACTTTTTAATACTCCTTCCTTACTTAATCTTTCAACAATCCTCCTTCGTTCATTCGGATTGACATAAATATCCTTTACCTTCGTTCCTATCGCTTTTTCTGGTAAATTGTATCCGAGTATTTCGGCACCTGCCTGGTTTATCCATGTAAAGACCCCGTCTTCCGTAGGCTCGCACTGGTAAATCCCCTCTTTTAATGAATTCAACAATTGTCTGTGATGTCGTACGGATTCTTGTAACTCTTCTTCCATCCTCTTTCGCTCAGTAATGTCCCTGAATATTCCATCGATACGAACAGCCGTGCCTCTATCATCAGTAATCAGATTGGATGTGCGTTCCATGTAAAATTGTTCTCCATCTTTCCTCTTGCAGAACGAGGTAAAATTCTTCAACAGTCCTTCCTTGTTTAACTGCTCGACAACCTTTCTCCGTTCGTCTGGATTTACATAAATGTCCTTCACCTTCGATCCGATCACATCTTCTGGAGACTCATAGCCAAGAATCTCAGCGCCAGCCTGATTTACCCATGTAAACACCCCGTCCACTTCTGGTTCAGATTGATAGACCCCCTCTTGTAGTGAATTAAACAACAGACGATACCGATTCTCGGACTCGATAATTTTCATCTCCGCTTTTTTTCTCTCTGAAATATCCCTAAATACCCCATAAATAGCAACAGGATTCCCATTTTCATCCTTCAGCAAATTACTGGTATATTCTGTAAAAAAGGTCTTTCCACTTTTTCTCTTACAGATGAATACAGAATCTCTCCATATTCCGTCTTTTTCCAGTTTCTCGCAAAGGCGTTTTCTATCTTCCGGGTCTACATAAACATCCTTTACCTTTGTTCCAATCACCTCTTCCGGACTGCTATAACCCAACAACTCCGCACCGGCCTTGTTAATAAAGGTAAATGCGCCGTCCACACCAGGTTCAGACTGATAGACTCCTTCTTTTATAGAGTCGACCAGATCCCGGTAACGTTTCGCAGAAGACGCCATCTCCTTTGACTTTTCATCCAGTGACTTCGCCATCGCATTGAAGGAATTTGCCAATATCCCAATTTCGTCTTCTCTCCTGAAGTCCACCCTTTGTGTTAAATCTCCTGAGGCTATTTTTTTTGTTACCTCGGTCAACTTGATAATCGGTGTTGAAGTCTTTTTACCTATAAAATACGCCACTAGCACTATCGGAAATGCCAGCGCCAACAACACCGAACTTACTATACGATTAAGATTATAGGCCGCCCCATAGCCTTCGTCTTTATCAATTTCTGCTATAATACCCCAATTAAACTCAGGCAACCACCTCCATACACCCAATACTATCTGTCCCCTATAATCCTTATACCCTTTCGCATTAAAGCCATTGTTACCTGTAATACATTGTTTAACACCATCGGTTAGTTCACCGGTTTCCGGATTAACCAATTTTAGTTCCAATGCACTCCTTTTTTTCACCTGACCTGTTTCTTTAAGGTGCGTAGAAAGTCTTGATTCTGTAATCATGTATCCATCTTTGTTCACAAGATACGTCTCACCTGTCTTCCCCAGCCTGAGGTTTAACATCAGGCCGTTCAGCGTATCCACATCAATTCTCAGGGCAATAACGCCAATTACAACACCATTTCTGTCTTTCAACGGCGCTGAAACGAACATCGTCGGCATGCCCAATTCCATCTCTCCAACTTCATTTAAAAGGGGAATTTCCGAGGGAATTATACCTGATACAAAAGTATTCCCCTTTGCCGCCTGCTTAAAATAATCCATCCCTGAAACATCATTTTTCTCACCTTCTTCTATTGTTGTAATGGTTACCAATCCTTTATCATTACTTATAAGTATACCCCTGTAACCGTACTCAATCTTTGCCACTTCAAGGTATTGGAGTATATCCGCATAATCATTATCCCCTCGTGTGATCTTTGCACACTTGACTATCAAAGGATTACTGGCAATTACACGGGCGTCTTTCACCCGCTCTCGCATCCAATAGGTCACCAATTCTGCCTGCTTGTGTCCAATACCATCAAGGTTCCTTATCAATATATCTTGAAGATCTGCCTGCATTCTTGGATATGCTATGAGTCTAAGGAGAATTATGGGTAGTACGGTAAACGTGATTAACAACATGATGAGACGACTTTTAATCGAAATATACATATTTATTCCCTCCTTATATAGTTTTGTTTACTCACATAGTATATCTCTAGCATTATTTAGAGTAAATCAAAAATTATTTTCTACTTGCTTTTGAAGTGTGTCAATTATTATCATTTGAAAATATACAGACTATCCTGAAAATACCTGTCATTCAATTTATAACCATGCTCAAAACGATATACATAAAATACGGTTTGAAAAGTATCCTGACGGTATGGTTTTTCCTGTGCATATTACCGGGCGATTGTTTCGTATTGGGTTGTGTGGAAAAGAATTTATTCCATTGCGATCAAAAGGAATCAGTCATTATATCGCAAAACGATGCTGATTCTTCCATTCCGCAAAGCAATCCACACTGCCAAAATTGCTGCGTACTTTGTGCCAACAATCTAGTCCTGCATTTATTCCAAAACACTTCATTCGCTTTTGCCTGTACTCCCGGTTGGCTTAAAGCACAGTCTTTTAATCATTCCAAAAACATCTTTCAGACTATCATTTATCATCCACCACGTTTGACCGCATAACACATTCCGCTGTTAGTTTTCCACGGAAATAACCTGAGTAAATATTAATTAGGCTGCCAAAGGCAGCAACTTTTAAGCCCCCCCTCTATAAGAGTGGTCAGGGTGGTGTTACGGCAAACTTACACACCCCTTTATCCCCTCTTTCTATGGGGAAATTATACAAGATTGAAATTCCTGAACTCAAGTATCCGTGGTAAATCACTACATAATGCTTTATTTTTATTGCGAAAGGTTTTGTTATGGATACATATTTTTACTTTAAACTCAATCTTCGAATGTACAGATTTATATTCCTTATTGCGACAGCCTGCTTATCCGTTTATTTATCATGTTTTCAGGTAATAATTTTCGGGAAAGATTCTCCAATCAAAGCCGTGGACAAGAATAACCAACCTGTAAATAAGAAAATTTCACTCGAAGAAGCCCTTAAGATAGCTATTGAAAAAAATCCGCAGTTGCAGTCGACGAGGGATCAGGTAGATGCTGCCATTGGCTCATTACGACAGTCAAAACTGTATCCAAATCCCGTCTTGGAACTTCTAGCAGAGGAAATGCCGAACAGTGAGGTTGGATTGAATCAGAGTCAAAACCTTGTTGGTATAACTCAGCCAATTATCACAGGCGGCAAAAGAGGATTAGGGATAAAGGTAAATGAAAAATCAAAAGAAAAAAACGAGTTCGAACGCGATGCAGTTTTATTAAATGTCATAGCCGACACAAAAAAGGCGTTTTATAAGGTTATTGGAGATCAAGAAGGGTTGGCTATAGCGAAGAAAGTAGAAGAAATTGCGAAAGGTATTTACGAGAGTGAAAAGGCCAGGTTTGAGGCTGGTGAAGTGGCTATTACGAATGTCCTCAGGGCGGAAGTGGAATTGTCAAAGGCAAGAAACCTCGTTTCCAATGCAGAAGGAAATCTCCAAAATTCTATAAAGGAGTTACAAACGGTGATGGGCATTCCAGAGGAGATCATCGATGGCTCGACTGGAAAACTTTTATCAAGACCCGCGGAGTTGTCGCTTCCTGAGCTTGAACTAAAGATGAACAATAATCAACCATTCCTTAAGGCATCAAAGAAGAATATCGAAATAGCGGAAACACAGTTATCGCTGGAAAAAAGGCAGGTTATTCCTGACATCAACCTATCGGCAGGTTATAAACGGCTCACGCAGGAAAACGTGGACACTGTTCAGATGGGTGTTGAGATACCAGCCCCCTTTTTTAATCGTAACCAGGGCAATATACAGAAGGGTAAAGCCCTTTCAAGGAAGGCCAAAAGTGAGAACCTGTCGGTATACAACGACCTGCTATTTCAGTTAAAAAAGAATTTCAACTCATACAACGTGGAACGGAAGCGTGTCATTGAATACAGGGATAAGATTCTACCAAAGGCGGAAGAATCCCTTAAGTTAATTACAAGGGGATACAAAGAAGGTGAGTTTGATTATATAGACCTGCTGGATGCACAGAGGACATGGGCCGAAACGAGGATTTCCTATATCGATTCCTTAAAAAACTTAAACATGCTCATTGCAGACATCGAACGACTGGCAGTGACCAAAATAGGTGGACAATAATGAAGATCAAAAAGCTTTATCGTAACGGTTCACCGCAAAGGCGCAAAGAACGCAAAATAATATAAAGGAGTAAAACATGGAAAAAATTGAAATTGCCAAATCCCTTTTCTTTTTTGTTCTTGCAGGATTCTGCGAAATAGGCGGTGGATATCTGGTATGGCTCTGGCTAAGGGAAGGAAAGAGTCTCTGGTTTGGTTTATTCGGAGCGATTGTGCTGGTTATCTATGGAGTTATACCAACATTCCAGCCTGCACATTTTGGTAGAGTCTACGCCGCCTATGGTGGAGTCTTCATAGTTCTCTCCATTCTGTGGGGATGGCAAGTTGACAAGATAGCTCCGGACAAATTTGACCTGATTGGCGGTTTCATAGCCCTTATAGGTGTGGTAATCATCATGTACTGGCCACGGGGATGATATGTTTAATAGAAGTTGTAAAGATATGTTAGTGCAAATAGTGGTATAAATAAGAAAAGACTAGCAAAAAGGAAAAACGGTGCAATGTGAAAAAGTGGCTTGTATGTATACTGCTCATTTTATTGCCGTGTGGTTGTGCAGAAACCCCACATGCTGAACATGGTCAAGAAATGGCTCTTCGTGAAATAAAAAAAGGTCATCTTTTCGGGTGGGTTGAAAAGCAACATGTCCGCTTAACAGATCAGCAAATTGATGAACTAGCTCGCTACGGTATCAAAATTAGTGAACAAGAAAAAACGATTGTCTATTATTCAATGACAACCAGACGTGGACGGAGTGAGGTAGAAAAGGCATTCCCGGTTAAAGGCGAGGGAGAGCATGGTACCTTTGAACTTTCTGTTGATATCGGGCGCACTATTACAATTCAAGAAATCCATATTATTAAAAATCCCAAAGATTGTACTGGAGAACCTGTGATTAACAAGGATTTTATCAAACAGTTTATCGGAAAAGACCTGACATCTTCTTTCGAACTTGCAAAAGAATCGGAAGGCGTGCTTACGACACACTCTAAAATCAAACCAATAAAAATGGCTCCTATCACCTCTGAGAAAATTGCTAATGAGTTAAGAAAATGGCTGGTTATTGCCAAAATACTTAAACGTGACTACCCCATTTGGAGTGTCGAACAATGATAAAAGATCGGGTTGAAACCTATAAACTGACTGTAGAGGGAATGGATTGCCATGATGAGATGACGATTATCGAGAAAAAGTTGACGTCCCTTACGGGAATAAAGAGCTTCGAAATTTATCTTGCCACCCAGGGGGTAAAAGTCGTTTATGATCCCTCATTAATCTCAATCCAGCAAATCATCAAGAGTGTTGCCGAAACTGGGATGAAGGCATTGGTTGTTAAGGAAGCCAGGGCAAAAATCGCCTGGTGGAAGGAGAAAAGGATTATAGCCCTCTCTCTATGCGGTATTTTTACCTTAACAGCCTTTGTGCTAGAAAAAATCGGATATGAGGGAACAATAGCTATTATTTTCCACAGTATGGCCATTATTATCGGTGGTTATTATCCTGCGAAAATGGCATTTGGAGCCCTGAAGACCTTAACCCTTAATATCCGGACACTCATGGTTACCGGGGCTATTGGGGCTGTAGCACTTGGATTATGGGAAGAAGCATCTATGTTGGTCTTTATTTATTTGTTAGGTGATATCCTGGAGATTTACACCGTGAACAAATCGAGGGGCGCTATAAAGATGCTCATGGAGCTGATACCGAAAGAAGCGCTGGTCAGGAGAAATGGGAAGGAAATGATTGTGTCCGTAGAAGAGGTAGAAATCTCTGATATTATTATCATACGGCCGGGAGAAAAGATACCCTTAGATGGAAAGGTAATAAAAGGCTACTCCAGTGTTGACCAATCTCCCATTACCGGTGAATCGATTCCTGTAGAAAAAAAGGAGGGGGATGAGGTCTTTGCAGGTACCTTTAATCAAAGAGGTGTCCTGGAAGTGATAGTAACGAAATTAGCGAAGGATACAACCCTTGCGAAGATAATTCATTCAGTGGAAGAAGCGCAGGCAAGGAAATCCAGCTATCAGCGTTTTGGCGAAAAGTTTGGGAAATATTACACCCCTGCAATGTTTGCCCTGGCCTTCGCTGTTGCGGTCGTTCCTCCCTTGATGTTAGGTGGATTTTCTTACTGGTTCTATAGGGGACTCGTGGTTTTGGTTGTGTCTTGTTCCTGTGGTATTGCCCTCTCGGTTCCAGTTGCAGTGGTTGCGGCTATTGGGAATGCAGCCCGGCACGGCATACTAGTGAAGGGAGGTGTTTATTTAGAGATTGCTGAAAAACTGAAGGCCGTTGCCTTTGATAAGACAGGAACTATTACCATTGGTAAACCTTCCGTTACTGACATCATACCTCTGAATAATCAAACAGAGGAAACTATATTACAACTGGCTGCCAGTATCGAGTGTCACTCAGAGCATGCTTTGGGGGAAACTATTGTAAGCCAGGCAAAGGAACGAAGATTAAATCTTCAGGCAGTGGATGTCTTTGAATCTCTGCCGGGGATGGGTGCAAAGGCAAAAATAGGTGCTTGTGAATACTATATCGGCAATAAAAGACTTTTTTCGCAGTACACAATTCCCGTAGATAAGATTCAAGCTCAAATCTCTGAGTTAGAAAAGCAAGGCAAAACGGTTGTGTTGTTAGGGATTCGGGAGGAACCTATCGGAATTATTGCCGTAGCTGATAGAGTAAAAGCAGAGGCAAAAAGCATCATCCAGATGTTAAAACATTTAGGGATTGAAAGGATTATTATGCTTACCGGGGATAACGAAGGAACAGCCGCAGAAATTGCCAGAGAGACTGATATTGATGAATATTATGCCAGGCTGCTTCCTGAAGATAAGGTAGAAACAGTGAAGAAACTAAAGGGAAAATATCATTACATTGCTATGGTAGGAGATGGTGTCAATGACGCCCCCGCCATGGCTGAGGCAGATATTGGGATTGCTATGGGGGCCGCTGGTACTGATATAGCCATTGAGACCAGCGATTTTGTCCTTATGTCAGATGATCTGGCGAAAATCCCCTATATAATTAAACTGAGCCGGCGGACGATAAGTAATATCCGGCAAAATATCATCGTTTCCCTCCTTATCATTGCCTTCCTTGTACCAGTAGCCATCTGTGGTTGGATTGGCCTTGTACCCGGGATACTGATTAACGAGATAGGTGGGTTAATTGTAATAGCCAATGGACTAAGACTTTTAAGGTAATAAAATATGAAAAACTCAATAATGCATTTTAAAAAATTCTACATAACTGGCATTGTTATCCTGGCGGGAATTATCCTGGCATGGGTTATCCTTAGCATGGGAAAAACAACCATTAATGAATCCCATGATGAGATTGAATCAGAACATGAGGAAGATGATCATGCGAAGGGGTCTCATGGAGGCAGACTGTTATTGGAAGGTGACTTTCAGGTTGAGATCACAATTTATGAACGGGGTGTTCCTCCCCAATTTAGGGTTTATGTATTTGATAGAGGAAAAGCAGTTAACCCTGAGGAGGTAAAACTAATCATAGAATTACATAGGCTTGGCGGCAGAGTGGATGTGATTAACTTCCGGAGAGAGGGTGAGTCTCTTTGCGGCGACAAGGTTGTTGAAGAGCCACACTCTTTTGATGTCAAGGTATTAGCGGAACATAAAGGTAAGACTTATTGCTGGGAATATTCACAGATAGAGGGGAGGGTTGAACTGACTCCAGAGGCAATACAAAACGCTGGGATTGGTATTGAGACGGCCGGTCCTGCTCAGATAAAAACCGTTCTTGAGTTTCCAGGCGAGATTGAGCTCAATGCAGATAAGGTAGTGCATGTCGTACCAAGGGTCTCCGGGGTGGTAACTGAGGTGTACAAAAATCTTGGCGATGCGGTCAAACATAGTGAGGTTATCGCTGTTCTTGACAGCCGTGAAGTGGCGGAACTGAAGAGTGCATACATGGCCTCTATGAAACGGGTAGAACTGGCGCGAGCAACATTTGAAAGGAAAGAGCGTCTCTGGAAACAGAAGATCTCCTCAGAAAAAGACTATCTCGCCAGCCGTCAGGCGCTGGCAGAAGAAGAGATAAACCTGCAAATGGCTACTCAAAAACTACTCGCATTGGGGTTTTCCCAAACTGATTTGGATAGTATTCCGGAAATGACGGGCAGGGGACTTACACGTTATGAGCTAAAAGCCCAGTTTGATGGTGTTGTTATTAAAAAGGAGATTGCCGTGGGTGAAGCTATTAAGGAAGATGCCGATATCTTCGCCATCGCTGATTTATGTACGGTTTGGGTGGGAGTCACGGTGTATGCCAAAGACTTACGTGTGGTCAAGGTCGGACAAAACGTTACGGTAAGGTCTAAGATATTAGGCCTTGAGGCAAATGGCACGCTGATGTATTTAGGCCCGCTTGTCGGTGAGCAAACACGGACTGCACAGGGGAGAGTTGTTGTGCAGAATCCGGAAGGGCGTTGGCGTCCTGGTCTCTTTGTTACTGTCGAAATTGTTCAGGAAGAGGTGACAGTACCAGTAGCAGTATCAGTCGATGCAATACAAACATTCCGTGATTGGTCTGTCGTGTTTGTACAATGCAGTGACCTGTATGAGGTCCGCCCCTTGGAGTTGGGAAGAAGCGATGGACGATGGATGGAGGTATTGCATGGTCTTTCTCCGGGTGAGAAATACGTTTCACGCAACAGCTTTATCCTCAAGGCTGATTTGGGTAAGGCAGGGGCAACGCATGAGCATTGAACCCATACAGATTAAAGTTGAAAGTTGTTAGTTGTCAGTTTAAGGAAAGTATTTTATGAAAGTTGAAGATTTAGAGGTATACAAAAAATTATTCCAGCTTGTATTAGAAGTTAATGAATTGACGATGACTTTTCCAAAATTTGAGTTGTATGAATTAGGTTCTCAATTAAGACGTTCATCTAATTCTGCTCCAGCAAATTTATCCGAAGGTTTTGGTAACAAGCACACGAATATTTATTTAGAAGGAATCAGTCGGTCACAAGGTGAAATCAGGGAAACTATCCATCATTTAAGAGTAGCAAATGCAAAAAGATATTTGAGTAACGAAAAGTTAAATATATTTGTCAGCCAATATGAAGAGTGTTCAAAAATGCTTTACGGATTAGAACAATCATTACTAAGAACTCGCAAAAAATAACTAAATACTTATTACCTTTAACTTTCAACCTACAACTTTCAACTAAAAATGCTTGAACGAATCTTAAAATTTTCAATCCGTCGGCGATGGGTAGTCCTTATGGCAACTCTGGCGGTTGCCGTTTTAGGCTTGTATAATTACCCAAAAGTCCCCATCGATGCCGTACCTGATATAACCAACGTCCAGGTACAAATTAATACAGAGGCTCTTGGATATTCACCATTGGAGGTCGAACAACGCATCACTTTTCCCATCGAGACAGCAATGGCAGGCATACCAAGACTGACAGAAACACGCTCGTTATCCCGTTATGGGCTCTCACAGGTGACTGTTATTTTCCAGGACGGAACGGATATTTACTTTGCCCGACAATTGATCAACGAGCGTATCCAGGAAGTCAAAGGGAATCTCCCACCCGGCGTTGATTCGATTATGGGACCTATTGCAACTGGCCTTGGCGAGATCTTTATGTGGACTGTGGAGCCTAAAGCCGGAGCATTGAAGCAGGATGGGACACCCTATACAGCTACTGATTTAAGAACCATTCAAGACTGGGTTGTTAGACCTCAGCTTCGCAATATTCCAGGTGTTACTGAAGTAAATACCATTGGCGGTTACGAGAAACAATATCATGTAACTCCATACCCTGACAAACTGATTGCTTACGGGTTGTCGTTTCATGATGTTCTTCATGCCCTTGCCAGAAATAATGCCAATGTAGGTGCGGGGTATATTGAACACAGCGGAGAACAGTATTTGATTAGAGCCCCCGGTCAAGTGGTCGATATTGAGGATATCCGGCGGATTATCATAGGAAATTACAAAGGAGTGCCCATTTATATTAAAGATGTAGCGGAGGTTTTGTTAGGGAAGGAACTCCGAACTGGTGCTGCAACGGAAAACGGGAAAGAGGTTGTCCTGGGTACGGTCTTTATGCTTATGGGCGAAAATAGTCGAACAGTATCAAGAATGGTGGCCGATAAGATGGTTGAGGTAAATCATACATTACCACCTGGTGTTATTGCCAAGACAGTTTACGACCGTACCACTCTTGTAGAAAAAACCATACATACCGTAAAGAAGAATTTGGCTGAAGGCGCCCTTCTGGTAATTGCTATTCTATTCCTCTTTTTGGGGAATATACGAGCGGCTCTCATCACGGCTTCTGTTATACCATTGTCCATGCTCTTTACCATCACAGGGATGGTAAACAATAAAGTAAGCGCAAATCTCATGAGCCTTGGGGCGCTTGATTTCGGGATTATTGTTGATGGTGCTGTGGTTATCGTTGAAAATTGCATTCGCAAGCTGTCAGAAGAACAACACCGGCTCGGACGGTTACTAACCCGCGAAGATAGGTATGAAGTCGTACTTGAGGCATCAAAGGAGGTGCTAAAACCAACCGTGTTTGGTGAGCTGATCATCATGATTGTTTACCTGCCCATCCTGAGCCTGACAGGAGTTGAAGGGAAGATGTTTTATCCCATGGCATTTACCGTGATTGTTGCCTTATTCGGTGCAATGGTTCTTTCTGTAACGTTTATTCCTGCCGCTGTGGCGTTATTTCTTACCGGAAAACTATCCGAAAAGGAAAACTTTTTTGTGCGATGGGCTAAGAAAACCTATATTCCTGTTTTAAACCTGGCCATGCATAATCGGGTATTCGTTATTACGACGGCAAGTGTGCTTGTTATCCTCAGCGGACTTTTAGCAACACGCATGGGAAGTGAATTTTTACCAAGTTTAGATGAGGGAGACCTCCTGATACACGCACTCCGCATCCCTGGGACAAGCCTGTCACAGGCAGTAGAGATGCAGCACGTCCTCGAGAAGAATATAAAAGAATTCTCCGAGGTGGATAACGTCTTTTCTAAAATAGGAACGGCGGAGATCGCAACCGATCCCATGCCGCCAAGCGTTGCCGACACCTTTGTAATGCTCAAACCGAAGTCAGATTGGCCGGACCCTCATAAGCCAAAAGCAGAGTTGGTACACGAGCTTGAGGATCGTCTCAAGAAAATTCCTGGAAACAACTACGAATTTACACAGCCGATCCAGATGCGTTTCAATGAGCTTATTGCAGGGGTACGGAGTGATGTGGCGGTAAAGATATTTGGTGATAATATGGAAATCCTGTTAGAGACGGGTGAAAAAATATCTAAAGTTCTTGAAAAAATCAAAGGGGCATCAGATGTTAAGGTAGAGCAGGTAACAGGACTTCCAGTGCTTACCATCCAGATGAACCGTAAAGAAATGGCACGATACGGTCTTAATGTTTCCGATGTGCAGGAGGTAATCGAGGTTGCGATTGGAGGGAAAAGTGCAGGAACTGTTTTTGAGGGCGACCGAAGGTTTGAACTCATGGTACGCCTGCCGGATGATATGCGCAGTAATATAGAAGCGATCAAGAGATTACAGATTCCGTTATCGTATACTGGAAGCGCTTCGAATGTGGGCTTACTACCGGCAACCTATTTAGAGGAACACAAACGACGCGGTTATATAACGCTTGGCTCTATTGCAGAATTTATTATTAAACCAGGTCCCAATCAAATTAGCAGGGAAAATGGCAAGCGCCGGGTTGTTGTAACAGCAAACGTGCGCGGCCGTGACATAGGTTCGTTTGTAAAAGAGGCAGAAAGGAAGATCAAACAGGATGTTACCATACCGGCTAACTACTGGATGTCCTGGGGTGGACAGTTTGAGCAGATGATGTCGGCAAGGAAACGACTCCAAATCGTTACTCCCATTGCGCTCTTACTGATCTTTTTCCTGCTTTTTACCACATTTGGAACTGTAAAAGATGCCCTTTTAGTCTTCACAGGTGTTCCTTTTGCTCTAACAGGAGGAATTGTTTCTCTTTGGCTCAGGGGCATTCCGCTATCGATATCGGCTGGCGTTGGGTTCATTGCACTCTCCGGTGTAGCGGTCCTAAACGGACTTGTCATGATCTCATTTATCAACAAGTTGCGTTCCGAAGGCAATTCCCTTGAACAGTCTATCCTGCATGGAGCCATTACACGCCTGCGTCCGGTACTTATGACAGCACTCGTTGCATCGTTAGGGTTTCTGCCAATGGCACTGGCTACGGGAACCGGGGCTGAGGTACAAAGACCTCTTGCTACAGTTGTAATTGGCGGGATTCTTTCTTCAACTGTTCTTACTTTATTTGTTCTGCCAGTACTTTATAGAATATTTCATTATAAGCAAGATAATCAGATGAATCATGTGATATGAGGGATAAACATTGATTCAATTATTAATGCCTAATTTGCGCTTCCTTCTTCTTTATTAACTTCCGTTGTTTCGGGTAATTCTTTTGTAATATAATCACAATCAGGGTATTTACTGCATCCAAAAAACGCACCGCCCTTCTTAGAGCGACGGCTCACCAATTCTCCGCCACAATTCTCTTTTGGACATTTTATTCCTGTAGGAAGGGTCTTAATGTTTCTGCATTTTGGATAGGCTGAACATGCCAGGAATTTGCCCTTTTTACTTAACCTGATTACCATGGCACTACTGCACTTTTCACATTTTTCATTTGTGGGTTCAACCTTTGCAGTCTCTCCTGTTAATGATTTTGTGTTTTTGCAATTAGGATATGCTGAACAAGCAAGAAATTTCCCATGCCGGCTGGTTTTGATAAGCATTGCGCTGCCGCACTTTTCACATTTTTGATCGGTTGTCTGTGGTTGTGAAGGTTCACCCTTTTCGTCCAGTGGTAACGTATTTTTGCATTTGGGAAATGCCGAGCATCCAAGAAACTTACCGTGTTTTCCCCAACGTATTACCATGGGCTGACCACAGGAACTGCATGTCTGATTACTGCCTTCTGTTGTTCCTTTTACACTTTTCATTTCTCCAGTTGCCTTTTCTAAATCAATTTTAAAAGGGTCGTAAAAATCTTTAAGCACCGTAACCCAATCAATTTTTTCTTCTTCAATCTTATCCAGTTCATCTTCCATATACGATGTAAATTTCACATCCATTATTCTTGGAAAATGCTCAACAAGTTTTCCGGTAACAAGTATTCCCAATTCCGTTGCGTAAAAGGCACGTTTCTCCTGTTTGACGTATCCCCGTTCCTGTATAGTTGAAATAATAGTGGCATAAGTACTTGGTCTGCCTATACCCATTTTTTCTAATGTTTTAACAAGCGACGCCTCAGTATAACGGGGTGGCGGTTGAGTAAAATGCTGCGTTGGCAACAATTCCATCAATTCCAGCTTCTGGTCTTTCTCCAAAAGCGGGAGTATCTGTTCATCTTTTTCCATTTCGTGCCCGGAAAGAATTGTATGGCCGTCAAATAACAATTCCCTTCCTTTTGCCTTGAACATATATTTTCCCGCATTAATTTCGACATCGGTTACCGCATAGACCGCCGGCTTCATCTGGCTGGCAACAAAACGATTCCATACAAGTTCATAAAGTTTATATTGGTCTTTTGTTAAATAATCTTTTATTGATTCGGGTGTATATTCTATTACAGTAGGACGTATTGCCTCGTGCGCGCCCTGTGTACCCTTTTTACCAGATGCATATAAATTTGCTTTTTCCGGCAAATAATTTAGACCATATTTGTCAGCAACAAACCTCCTGCAAACCGTTAGTGATTGTTCTGAGACGTGAAAAGAATCGGTTCTCATGTAAGTTATTAGACCCACAGAACCTTCTTTTCCTATGTCTATGCCCTCATACAGTTGTTGGGCAATGAGCATTGTCTTTTTGGCGCTGTATTGCAAGCGAATAGACGCTTGTTGTTGTAACAGACTAGTAGTGAAAGGAGGCGGTGCGTTATTACGTTTTGTCTGCTTTTTAATATTTGCAACTATGTATTCTTCTTTTTCAAGCTCATTAACAATGTCTTTCGCCTGTTGCTCGTTCTTTATCTCTAAGTTCTCATTATTAAATTTATGTAGTTGTGCCTTAAAAGAACCTGTTTCACATGTTTTATCCTCTTTTAAGATTTTTAACGCAGCATTGATTTTCCAGTATTCCTGAGGCTTAAAATCCTTAATTTCTTTTTCTCGTTCTACAATAAGCCTTACAGCAACAGATTGAACACGTCCAGCGCTTAAACCCTTTGTTATTTTCTTCCATAATAAGGGGCTAATCATATAACCCACAAGACGGTCGAGAATCCTTCGCGCTTGCTGGGCGTTCACTTTTGAAATATTAACTGAACTTGAGTGCTTGAAGGCTTCCAAAATAGCATCTTTTGTAATTTCGTTGAAGGTTACACGTTTTGCCCTTTCATCAGATATTCCAAGCGCCTGACACAAATGCCATGCAATTGCTTCACCTTCCCTGTCCAAATCAGTTGCCAGGTAAACAAAATCGGCTTTCTTTGAATCATCTAATAACTCTGAAACCAGCTTTTTCCGGCTGGTGATTATTTTATACTCTGGTGTGAAATTATTTTCTATATCAACAGAAAGCTTTCTTTCTGGCAAATCGCGTACATGCCCCATTGATGAACGAACAAAGAAGGCAGACCCAAGGTATTTACCAATAGTCTTCGCCTTGGCAGGTGATTCTACTATTACCAGATTCTTTTTTTCTTTTACCATTTCAAATACCTCAAAGTGAAGAATATAATCAGAGGCTATAATAAGTGTCAAGAGATATTTTTGTTATGAACATAAAAATCCATTTGATAATTACTAATATTATGGATAAAATATTTTTTTGTTTTAATTGTATTTTCTTAAAATAATTATTGTTTGATCTTGTAAAGAGTCAATTATGAGGGAAATAAAACATTATGGTTTCAAGTTCCTGGTTCAGAAGGCATAAAAAAACAGTTTATATTGTCATGATTTTTTCAATGTTTGTGTGGGGTATCAGTTATTCCGCGATGGAAATGATCCCCAAAAAACCAATCGGAACAATTTTTGGCAGAAAAATAACTGAAAATGAATTTCTTGACATGTTGGGACGCTGGCAACGTCTTTTCTTCTCACAAGCAAGAGAATCCGTAGTTTCTATTGTCTGGAAACAACTCATGTATGTTGAAGAAGCAAAAAATATGGGACTCGTCGTAACAGCACAGGAAGTAGAAGAAGGCCTCCGGAGGCTTGGTTTCCAAATTTTTGGCGGGGAAGTAAATATAAACAGACCACAACTCATTCAATTCCTCTGCAATAATTTCAAACTTACCCAGGATCAGATATCCCGTACATTAAAGGAAGCATTGCTTGCCGAAAAACTAGATTCAATGATACGTTCATCAATAAAAACGACAACAGAAGAAATCTGGCAAAGGTATTCGTTAGAAAATGAACAGGTAAAATTTAAAGCCCTCATATTAAAGGCAAAGGATTTCTTAGATTCTGTTAACACAACAGAAGATGAGATTCGTGTGTTTTATGATAAATACATGAACGAAGAATATAATACTGATTCAGATAAGCCCGGATACAAGCTTCCAGAAAGAGTTAAAATCGAATGCATAATTGCAAAATACGATGACTTAGAAGAACAGGCGTCAGTTACTGAAGATGAAATGAAAATATACTATGAAGCTAAGAAAGAATATCAATTTAAAGTCACGACTGTAGGGTCTAAACCTGCAGATGCAAAAGCTACATCCGCAACGGAAAAGAAGGTAACAAAACAGGAAGAAAACAAGACGATAACGCAATATAAGCCTTTTACTGAAGTGAAAGAAGAGATAAGGAAGACAATTGCAAAACAAAAGTCAAGAGATACGTCAACCGAAATAATGAATAAACTGGACGAAGAAATATACGAAACAATTGATAAGTCAGAGCGCCTCAGTTTTGAAAATTTAGCAAGCAAGTACAAATTAACTTATGTGATTCCTGCAGGCAAGAAATCTAAAAGTGAACTCCTCACAGAAAATGACTTATTCGAACTGTTTCCCGGTAATGACCAATTAGTTCAAACAGCGTTCGACAGGGACGTGTTTGAAGCTTCAGTCCCATTTGACTTTGTAGAAGGCAAGGTTATTTTCCAGGTAATTGATAAAAAATCTGCTGCCGCTGCACCTTTTGAAGAGATTAGAAGCCAGGTGATAAACGACCTCAAGCATGAGAAAGGGCTTTTAAAGGCTAAAGAAGTTTCAGAAAAATATGCAGGAACTAATAATAACATTACACTGGAAGATATTTTGAAATCTATTAAGATTGAATATCCTCAAAAGAATTTTTCAATCTGCGAAACGAGTTATATTAATCGTCCGATTAAACTCTTTAATAAAGAATCGAGATATATTGAGGCGTTCAAAGAAGACCGTCCTAACGTGGCAAAAAAGGCATTTGAATTAAAACAAGGACAATTTGGAATCGCTATTGAAACATCGGGAGAGAAGGCTTGTTATATAATAAATCCAACGGACAGAAAGCCGGCAGACAAAGCATTATTTGCAAAAGATAAAGATAACTTAACAAAACGGTTTTTGTACGAGAAACAAGAAGCCTTTCTTGCCGACTGGCGGACCGACCTTGGCAAAAACACTGAAATGTTCACAAAATATCAATAAGTAAGTTTTTTGAGCAATATATACTTTGGAAACTATTTATGGCTTAAAGAAATTAACAAGAAAAATAAATCACCCAGTCGTTACTATCGGAATGTTCGATGGTGTACACCGCGGACACCAAAAAATAATCGAGAGCGTAATACACACTGCAATAGAAAAAAAAGGTGAATCAGTCGTTCTCACCTTTGACCGCCACCCTAAAAATGCAATTGAGAACAGGCCGCACTCTTTTATCACTTCTTTAAAACACAGGCTTTTTTTATTAGAACGTCTATGCGTAGACCTCACTATTGTATTAGAATTCGACCGTAAATTTGCACAAATTACAGCTGAAGATTTTATACACAAAATACTGGTAGACATGTTGGGTGTAAAGTACATTGTACTGGGATTCAATTGCCATTTTGGCAAAAACCGTGCTGGAGATATTAAGCTTGTTAATAAACTAGCCAGTAAATACGGTTATGAAGTATACGAGTACCCGCCTGTATTTTACAGAGGCCAAATAATTAGCAGTACAGCTATCCGACATGCTATTTTAGACGGAGATCTGGAGAAAGCAGAGGGAATGCTCGGCAGACCTGTTTCAATACTGGGGACTGTTGTTAAAAGAACCGGTAGAGGGACAACCCTCGGATTCCCAACCGCAAATCTTGACTTACATCATGAAGTCAGGCCACCTCGGGGAGTATATGCCACAAAAGTTCGTCTTGGCGATAGAGATTATCCAGCATTGACTAATATAGGACTAAGACCTACATTTGCGCGTGAAGCGTTTTCAAGCGAAGATGAAACATTGGAGATCGAAGTACATATCCTTGGTTTTCAAGAGTCACTTTATGGGCATGACCTTGAGATTCAATTTCTTTTTAAAATAAGAGATGAAATAAAATTTAAAACATCTGAAGAACTAACTGCACAAATTGAAAATGATAAAGAAGTGTTGTTAAAAAGGGTATTAAATATTCACAAAATCGATGTGGGAACTTAACAACAACCTAGATTATTTAGTAAAGGGAATCCCAAATCTGAAATCGTAATTCGTACATTTGCTATATCTTTTCGTACACCCACACTTTCCCGCCATCAACTATCTCGTCAATTCTTTTTACAAGTCTTTTCTTATAAAGATTCAATAGTCTGGTACCGCTAGTATTAGCCTCAAGCTTCATACTTTCAGAGAGTTCCTTGGCTGTTATTCTCCCTTTCTTCAGAATTAGATTCAACGTCTCCTTTAGGTAGTTATTCAGGCTTCCTAAAAGAATTTTACTCCCCTCTCGCATCGCTGCCATGACGGCAAGGTCTTTCCTCTCAAGGGCAACTTCTATATTTTCCTTCTGGTTTTCATTAATGCCGATCAGGGTTATATATTTATCGCCATATTCTCCGCTCAGGAGTCGTGATATGAGTTTTGCCACTATCTCGTCAGCACATGAATAATCAATAATCCCAATCTTTGAAAAATCAAGGGCAATGACTATTCCATCCTCTTCCTGAGCAATATCCCTCTCTATACGCTCCCTGATTACCTGCCCGGAAGGCCTTGTAACAAGGTCATTCGAGCCATTTTTCAGTTCTTCTTTGAGAAGTTTGTAAAGGTTGTAGGTTTGCATTTTATGTCTTTTTCAATCTTTGTAAAATTGCATTCCAGATGTCCAGAAGACCCAACTTTTTTGCCCAATACTCAATATAAGCCATGTCAATTTTATCACCCGATATTTTTAGCAGACTCGTTATATCACGAAGGTGTTTTTCTGATTCCCCCTTTTTATAATATTTCATTTTCATAATTATCACATCCTCAGGAGATGCCAGGTTTGCGAATGTTTCCTCAACAGGAGTAACGCTTCTAAGGCGTTTGAACCTACTCTTATCAAAATCGTCTTTCTTGGTAATAACAATATCAATTTTTAGTCCTGAGGCAGGATGTATAATGTTAAATTGATATTGACCTCTAATCGCATTTCTCATGGCATCTTCACTCAAGTAAAATTCATTCGCAGGAAATAGTTTTAAAATTCCTGATATGTGTTCTTCTCCAATATCTGCCACGACATCAATATCATTCGTAAATCTCGGTTCGCCGTAAAATATCGATGCTATAGAGCCTGTGATAAAATATCGGATTCCCAGAGACTCGAAGGCATTCACCATATATTTAAGCAGGTCATACGGCTCCATGAGATAACCTCCTGGCAACCTCTTTTTGAATTACCGCATCACTCCAGTCTGGATGCTCTGTTTTCAGGTAATTTATCAGGTACTTCCTTGCAGATGACCACATACCAAATGCGATGGCAAGTCTCTGCTGAGGGGTCTTTTCCCTGAATATCCTTGCCATCCTGTCGTCTATTACTTCGATATTTCCTTCATTAATTTGCATGTAGATACCCATCATTTGCCCTTCGGTTCATCAATAGTCGAATTGTTACACGTTTCGGATTTCTATATTCGAATTTCAAATTTACTAAAAACACAAATCTCTATTTCCCATTCAATATCATTTAATGTGAGTTAGTATGCTGTGATGTTCTAATAGAAATCTATCCTTTTATACCTCTCTTCTGTCCATTTCCATATTGAAACATCGTATTTATCTGAACCGTTAATTTCTTCAGGTTCATAGCCATAATCACGGGCTATTTCATCAAAAGCCCTTTTCGCTTCTCGCAGTGAATCAAAATAGTTGACCTCGCTTGTCATGCCTCTATTCACCACCACAACCAGATATTTTGCTATGCATGGTTGAGGTAATTGATAAGTTATGACATCTGTATTCTTAAAAGCAGATTTATTACCTTTTTTATTCATCACTTATCCCCCATCCCGTTGTTATCTTAAGTTGTTGTTTATTATTTAGTTGGTCTATTTGCATAAAATTCTTAGTCAGCTAATGGAAAATATGTTTTATGAGGAATATCTAAACCAAAATATTTCATTCTCATTCGTAAAAATTTTTCTATTTTTTCTGGCTTTATTTCCCTTTTTCTAAACTCAAATCCCATAGCTTCACAACTCACAATTAGTGCCCCTTCTAGATGAAAGTATAAAATTTTTTCTGTGAATTCTGTGACACAAAATGGTTGAAAATTTTCTTCTTCCTTAAAATTAAGAAATACTTCTTTTTTCTCTTCTTCGGTTTTTGGATACCAGCCTGTTTTACCTATAAAATTTTTTAAATTAAACATTCGATTAGCAATCGAAAGTAAAATATGCCAATCCTTCCACCCGCCCTTTCTTAATTTTTTTACTATTTCAGCAAACTCCTTACTTTCACCAAGATATTTCAGTTGGAGAGGGATGGCATTTGATATATTTCTATATCTATTAGCAATCGCCTTTTTCATTTCATTTTCATTGTATCTTTTATGAAGTGGTAGTTTCCCAGATTGTCCCATCATAAACCTCTTTTTTGCAATGATTTTCTAAGTATAAGAATAAAGGCCCCATACCCAACGCCCTTTGGAATGCTCCTTCTTTATACATCCAATCTAACTCTTTTTTCAAATCTTCAACAGGATCAATACAAAGCTCTAAAAGAAGACACAACAACTGCCGTCTAATCCAATCGGTTCCTTCTTTACCACTTTCCAATAACAGTTTATTGAATGATTTTTGGTTAATCTTGAAGATTTTTCTAATACATTTAGGGTCAACAACATCTTCTGTTTGAACTTCTTCCCAGTTCCAAGTATCGATTTTGAATTCAAATTCAACTTCGTCCTCAACAATAGCTAAGTTTTCTAACCTGGCATTCACAAAAAAGGCTTGAATACCAGCTCCTAAACTTTCCGCAAGGAGATTACAAAAATAGTCATTTTGAATCTTAAGGGTAAATTTTACTCCAACGATTTCAAAGTTTTCACAAATATATATACTGTTTTCATTACAAATATTTCCCTCTACTTTAAAGTTAAAGTCAGAAGCAACCGACTTTTCAACCATATCTGACAATTTAGGCCACATATCATCCCAATCCAATTCCTTTGCACATTTTTTGCCAGCTTCTATGCCTCCCAGCAATGATTCAGCAAATATACACGACAACAGCAACTGGAGTTTTTCAACGATTGGATAAATATTATTAAAAATAGCCTTATCTGACTTAAATGCCCACACTAAAACACAAGCCAAAGAACTATCAACCTCTCCATCAAATTTAATTCCATGTGGGCCAAGCGTTTGTTCATCTGCTCTCCAATGATGACAAAGCATTTCATGCAATTGTAACCACCGTAAAGCAAGCCCTAATCTGCCCCTATGCAATTCTATATTATTTAGTGCTCGTAAGGATAATAATGCCTCACTTATGAAAAGTTTGTCTTCATATAAAGTAGATAAGTGGTATGCCATAAGTAATTCATTCTTCGCTGCAAGATAAAAGCCTATTTTTATATAGCAGTCACCAGATGCAATAAAATTTCGAATTGTCTCATATAAAGTCTCTTGTGAAATCCCCTTGAACTTTGATTTTGTCAGTTCTCTTAATGCCTTTCGATAATTCTTCTGATCGAAATAAAGCATTGCCTTTTTAAAAGCAAATTCAGCTTCTGCCAAATCGCCTTCTTTTTTACCTATCATGGTTTGCAGATAGTCCAGCAATTCTTCAAAGTTGGAATTGCTTCCATTAATTCTGGTAGTTTAATTAATCTTTCAGATAACCGCCTTAATGGGAAAAGGGGGATGTGGAGGGCCTTTTTAATAATGGCCTTGAATTCAGCTACAATTTCATCAGATACAGCATGATTTGAAGCATATTCGTTTAATGCCTTGTGCTGTATTAGCATTTCACGAACCATCAATGAAGAAGTTGGTCTGTTCGTGTCTGAAATAATCTTATTACTTGTTTCTAGCAAGATTTTTCTTCTAAAGTCAAGCTTTGCATTTTCCTTGTTTACTAAGTCTTGTCTAATTGCACCATATAGAAGAGCCCAAATATTAAATCCCTTTTCTATAGACTCTGGAATATTGAGCTCCTTTACAAGAGAATAAAATTCATCTAAGTAAGGTAAAACATTCGAAACATCATCCCAATACCAAAATGATACCCAGAAATAATTATATATTGCTCGATGTAACAGATATTTAATTTCGCTTTCTTTTGCATCTTGTATTGCTTCCTGGAATGCTCTTTCAGCACTGACTTTGTCTATCTCTTTCAGGACATCCGCTAATTCAAGCATGTCTTCTGCTCTGTGATTTATATAAAGATATTTGGTTCGATATGCGACCTTTCCCTGCAACTCTTCGATACGCTTTTTAATATCGGGAGATATGGATGAAATTTGTTTGTCTTGAAGATCATGGTGAACAACTTCTTCTCTTTTTAAAGATTGGGGCGCATCTAAGAATTTAAAAGCTAAATCCCAATGTCCTTTAAAAACAATCTGACTAACAATCCAGGATCTATCAAATATTTCTACCTCAAATCCAAATTTTTCTTGTAATTCCCTTTTTTTATCTTCTCTGTTCTTTATCTTTATTGGTTGAGAGCTAACAAATATAAATCGTTTAGGAGTTGGAATTCTCTTCGAAGCTTTATCAGCATCTTCAAGAATTTTCTTTTTCCAATTCTTTTGTATACTAAAGGCGAAAAGCCAATTGTCTCCAATATTCGGACTTCCAATTCCTACCCAAAAATAGGTATCTTTGATATCTGCTGATACTTTATACGTTGATGCGTCTTCTCCATAATCACCCCCACCAACAGGACCAGTTGCAGGTTTAATATTTCTACAAACCTCCGCTTCGCATAGACAAGTGGAAAGCCTTTCAAATTCGTGATGAGCATTTTTTCCTGGCAATCGCTCAAGTAGAAATTCTACCTCAGATTCTGAAAGTTTTTGTCTTTCTTCCCTATATTCTAATTCCTCAGCATTTTGAAACCTTACTGCTTCTTCAGGATGTAATATTTTTCTTAACTCACTCGGTTTTAATGGCTTTCTTTTATTTATTATTTTAGTGTTTCCAATCATTTAGAATTCTGATAACAACTAAATATTTTAATCATCATTTTCTAACAATTCTTCAAAATTCACAATATTATTCAGCTCATTCTCAATCCATACACTGCTTCTTTGTGCAAAAACAGAAAATTTACTTCAGCACATCCCTTACGTCACTTTTGTCCGTCTGAAACTCAAGGAGATATTTTATAGCCTGATGGACAGCGGGAAATGTGGCAGTTAAATATTCTCATAGTAGTTTGTCCTCATATTTACTACTAACAATTTCATTCCATTTTAATTTATGTTCGTATTTTAATGCCGTATCATTCCTTAGATTTTCTACATAATTATTAATGAATTCATATGGGTTACCTAACAGTCTTAAATAATATTTTAAAGAAGGATATATACCATTAACGATTACTTGACAACCATGAATATTCAATATCCCCGCGATTTCTTTAGAAATATTCTCCTCATCTGATATGTATTTCTCCGAAGTTGTTAATAGATAATATCTTTGTATCGGAGTGGATTTAAACTTTTCGTATGCATCCTTTATTAACTGGACATTTATTGAAATACCATGTTTTATTTCAACAGCCTCAAAAAGTCTATTTTCTCTGTCTATTACCTCTATGTCACCTACCCTGCCAGAACTTTTATCGGCAGATGTGTGTTCCTCCAAAGGAACTAAGATTTTGCCTTCGAATCTTTTTAACTCTTTTATCAGGCATTGATATATGGAAAAAATTGCTAAAGTTGGTAGTCTTGATGCTCCGCGTGAGGAATAGCTTGATTCAAAGTGATACTTTAGGTAGTTAATGATAGTAGAAATTGTAAGATTTGTCGGTTTTGCTAAATCTATATTTTTCTGCTCGCGATGTTCTATTAGCTTTGCAAATAGAATCAGTAAATATGTTTCTGCGCTTTTATTATATGATTGGATCTGATCGAGTAAAAAAAGGAAGGCAATTTTTAATTCTTTTGGCGTTATTTTGCCTGGATAACTAAAATTATAAGGTCTGTTTTGTTCTAAAGACCTTGTGAGCCAGCCACTTTCAGCCATAGCGGGAAATCCCATTTCTTTCATAAATGGAGTTATAAACTTGGTATCAATTCCCCTACCTGAATAACCACCCTTCAGGTTGTCTTGATGAAGTCTGATATCCTGATTTGGATTATGTAATTTGTGAACAAGACTTGTTATTAATACTGTTAGTACACCCCTTCCTCTTTCAAAATTATCTACAACAGTTTTTAAATGAGCTTTTTCCACTTTGTCTACGTCATTAAACAATGATTCAAGATTGCCTTTATTTACAATATCTAATGCTCTTTTGTAAATTTCTTGTAATATTTTTATGTGCGCCTGTCCTTTATATTCAGCTTTCATAAACTAGCCCAAGAAGGTTTTCTTTATTGGTTTTTTTAAGTCTTTCTTTAGCAGTTTTACAATAATCTTCATTTATTTCAATTCCAATATATCTTCTATTAAGCTCTTTTGCAGCTACCGCCGTAGTTCCACTCCCAGCGAATGGATCCAGAACAACATCATTGGGTTTAGATAGGAGCTTGATAAGTTCTTTTATAATGTATAATGGATAAATAGCAGGGTGTTTAGAACCTTTAATTGTTTCAACCGCACATTCTATTACGTCTCTTTTGATTGGCTCTCCTTTGATTTTTATTATTGTGAATCCTTTTTTTAATAGTTGATATTTCCTTCCTCCATCCTGTCCTCCAAATGGCTCAGCGTGAATCCCTTTAATCTTCATCCTAAAGCTTTCTATCTTTCCAGTTTTTGTTTCTTGAATTACATTTTGTAGTTCGGCAAATGCCAATTTCTTTTGCTCTAATGTAAGGCTTGAGTTCTCTATTAGTTCAAAGTATTTTTTCCCTATATTATTACCGTTATGCTTTTTATTTTTTGATCCGTTGTTCAAATAATCAGTCAAGTTGTAATAATAGCTATCATCTTTTACAAAATGGAAAAACGGTTCTGTACTACTAACAAGCCTCTTTCGGTATTGTCTTGGTGTAGGATTAAGTTTTACCCAAGTAATATTATTTACAAGTTTTACTGGAAAAGTCTTTATTACTTCCAGAACAAATCGATAAGGTATGAGTTGGAGATTACTTTCTAAATATTTATCTCCCAAATTAAATACAATACTCCCATCATCTTTCAAAATACGAACACATTCTGCAAAAACTTTTATTAGATTTTCTATATACTCCTCAACACTTCTTTCATTGCCTATACCACTGCCATAGTCTCTTTGTTTAAAATAAGGTGGGGATGTAATTGTTAAACTTATTTTATTGTCGGGGATTAATTTTAATATAGCCAAGTTGTCTCCATGTATTATATTGTCCATGAAACCCTCAAAATGAGGCACTTCATGAGCATAGTACTGAGCTGTAGATTCTTTAACTTTAAATTTATTAATTTTTGAGCGCTTTTTTCTTTCCATTCTTAGATTATTTGTAAACTAAAATTTCAAAATTAATGTTCAATAGAATCAATTGAATTATATTACAAAGAAGGTTTTTGTCAAACAAAAAATTAAAATTTTATCAGATAATCTTATTTGCCACAAAGACACCAAGACACAAAATTCCCGGAGAGTGGCTCAAGCTTCGTATACTTTTACTTTATATCTTTGTGCCTTCGTGGCAGGGACTATTACAAAAATGAGGCTTAAATTTCAGGCAGGAGAATGTTGATTAGGCGTCAGGGAAGTGGGTGAGATTGTGTTCTTCTATCACTTATTTATCTTTAAACACCTCAAATCCTTTCAAATAGTCCTCAAACTCTATCGGTGCTTCTATTCCAAGTTCAGCAAGTAAATCTATAGCCTCGCTTATTGAAATGTCAAGCTTTCTGGCTAGGCCCTCTAACGAAAGTTTCCCTTCCTTGTAATACCTGACCATCAAAAATTCCCAGCCATGTTCAAGAAGCTCTCTGGCTATCGTTGATTTGTCTTTACGTTCAAGTTTTGAGAGTTCTTCAATCCTCTCCAAATCTTTATCCTTTAATCTCAAGCTTATTACACCCATCAGTTTCCTCCTTTCAGACGTTTTGTGGCGTCCTCAATTATTTTTTTACTGTATCTTCCATAGACAGACAGTTTCTCAAGCTTTGCCAAAGCCATGGATTTTTCCAATCTATTCTGTGATGCAAGGCTTAAAAGAAAGTGAATTGCAGTCGTAAATCTCTGGCCGATAACCTTGCATGCTTTTATTGTAGGACCATCGTCCACAGCTATCTGACAATCAAGCCTTCTAGCCAACCAGATAGACTCTGCCTCTCCAGCCTCTATTCTAAAATCCTGTTGAATCTTTTTAATAGCTTCTGCACTCCCAGCCTTCTTTACTACAATCTTTGTTTCTCTGATAAGGGTTGAAATCAATGTGGCATCTATTCCCTCTTTTAAAAGACATTCTGACTTCACTTTCCCCGGAATAATAACGTTTATCTCTTCTATTATTTCTCTCAACAATTCTATTTTTGCAAGCAGAATCAACGTTGAGGCGTCAAAGACGATTTCCATGTTTACAATATACTACAAGCGTAATCATTTATCAAATAAAATAAAAAATGAGGCTCATATTTCGGGCAGGAGGATGTTGATCTGGGCACCGGGAAATTGGGTAAGATTGAGTTCTTTCTCCCGTCCCCATGCCCATGTGGGTATTATTGAGAATTTTGCAGTCCCTGAACGAATGGAGAGTTTGCCATTCCATTGATTGACAAAACGCCTTACTGCGGCAAGACCGTGACCTCTTCCCTTTTCAGTATATCGTGACGCACCGTGAAGTAACGCCTTTTCAATGGCTTCAAGGTCATTTTTTAATGAAAATCTTTCTGATAGTGACGTCCTGAAACCAATCCCAATATCCATAACGGCAATTTTTACAACATTTTTATTCATGCTCTGAAAATGATATTTCTGGATGCCTACAAATCCTTTGGTCTCGCTGTGTTCAATGATATTCTGACATACCTCTGAAAGCGCCACGATAAAGCCATTGATTGCCCTTTCATCGTAGTGGAGATGCTTTGCGAGGATTGATTGAGCGCGTTCTTTGACCTTCCCGACAATGGAATGAATATCGTCAGGCTTCTCAATAGGCGTGATTTCAAGCAGGACATCTGAGTAAGAACTTCTCAGGTATTTTTCTGATAATTGAAGATCAGGTGGTACAAGTATGAAATATTCACCTGCAAACTTGAAGAAATCCATCCTTTCGAGGTATTTGAGGACTTCATCTGATTCTGGAAGATGTATGGTTTTCTGGATACCCTTTGACTTTAAACACTCTCCAAACTCAAGAATGCCTACCATACCATAAGGGTCTATAAAGATTGCTTCTTGAAGTTCAATTTCCAATGATTCTTTGAAAATTTGCAGGACTTGTTCGAAGGTGTCTTCCGTTATCTGTGTCATTAAAAACAAAAGAATTCATACAAATTTCAATTGAGAGGTATAGTCATTATAAATGATTGGTTATCGAATTTTGAAATGTGGAAATAATTTTATAGCATAACAGACTTACCATTCGAAATAAGTTATTATCTGTTAAGCCTTATCTATAATTTCCTGTTCCTTTAGCAATTTATATTCAATGCTATCAACAAGCGCCTGCCAGCTTGCTTCAATCAGGTTTTCTGATACGCCAACAGTGCTCCAGATATTCTCGTCATCCTGTGATTCAATAATTACCCTCACTTTTGCGGCGGTTCCTTTACGCGGATTAATGACACGTACTTTGTAATCAACAAGCTTCATACTTTTTATGGTGGGATAAAAGCGCTCAAGCGCCTTACGCAACGCCGAATCAAGTGCATTTACAGGACCAGCACCCTCACTTGCAGAGAGTTCCTGAATACCGTCAACCTTTATTTTGACCGTCGCCTCTGTTATCGGAAATTCACCACTCTTTCCTTTTTCGACAATAACACGAAACCCTTCTAAATCAAAAAATGTTTTATACCGACCAGCCTTTTTTCTCACAAGCAACTCGAAGGATGCCTCGGCAGTTTCAAATTGATATCCTTCATTTTCAAGATTTTGAACTTCTTCAAGGATAGATTTTAAGAGCGCTGTATCATGGGTTAGTTTAAACTTTTCGACCTTTGCAAGGATGGTTGAACTCCCGGATAATTCTGAAATCAGTATTTTCCTTTCATTCCCCACAGATTCAGGCGAAATGTGTTCGTACGTATCCTTGTCTTTCTGAATGGCATTTACATGTAAGCCCCCCTTGTGGGCAAAAGCGCTTGTTCCTACAAAGGGTTGATTTGATCTGAACAGCAAGTTAGCCGTTTCGTAAACGAATCTTGATATCTCTGTCAGTTTCTTTAGTTTGTTGTCATTAAGACAGTGGTACCCTTTTTTTAAGACCAGATTTGGAACGATAGAACATAAATCAGCATTTCCACATCGCTCGCCGAGCCCGTTAATAGTTCCCTGCACCTGCCTTACTCCTTGTTCAACGGCAGCAAGTGTATTCGCCACTGCAAGGTCGCCATCGTTATGAACATGTATACCTAACATACCTTGTATATGTTTTCTTACGACGCCAACAATTTCAGTTATTTCTGCAGGCAATGTACCGCCATTTGTGTCGCATAATACTATAACATCTGCGCCTGATAGTTGCGCTTCTTTAATTACTTTAATGGCATATTCCTGGTTTTTTTTGTATCCATCAAAAAAATGCTCAGCATCAAAAAATACCTCCCTTTCCCTTGATTTAAGGTATGAAATGGTATCAGCAACCATTCTGAGGTTTTCATCCAGTGAGACTTTAAGAACGTTTGTCACATGGAAGTCCCAACTTTTCCCAACAATAGTTACAACAGGCGTCTCAGCTTCTAATAGCGCCTTTATATTTTTATCTTCTGTAACACCCTTATCTGCCTTACGCGTGCTTCCAAAGGAGGCAATTTTAGCGTGTCGCAGCTTCAAGGATTTTACTTCCTTGAAGTAAGATTCATCCTTTGGATTAGCAATAGGATAACCCCCCTCAATGTAATCCACTCCCAAATCGTCCAATTTTAAAGTAATAGCAATCTTATCCTGTAAGGAAAAAGATATACCTTCCCCCTGACTGCCATCTCGTAAAGTAGTGTCGTAAATATAGATTTTGTTCATGTTTTTTATACTTGAAATATTGATGCAGATATATACAAATGAGGAATTTTAAAAAGTTATTTAATTCACTTTGATTAGCACAAAAAGAGTTATCTGGTTTTATACCGAGAAACGACCCGTTTTATCGGACTTCGATGTTATCAATGGTGCAATATATTGTCAAGATTAAAAGAGGCATAATGAAATGCAGGTAAGATTGTAATCTAACTTATGAGTATTTCACAAAATCTGTTTTATTTACTATTGCAGTACCTTATTACTTTCAAGTATTTATCTCATGAGATATTTTGATTTCAAATGCACATCTGATGAAAAGAATATTTTATTAATTGACCAAATGAGAGAAAGTATTTAAAATTTAACTTACTATATTCGATATGGTTTTTCAGGATTTTGTTTACGAATCCTTTTATTTTGGAATAATTGGAGGAAGACATGTCACACCCACATGGCAAACATCCAAGGGGTCATACAATACCACACAAACACGGTGAACATCCCGAAACTATAAAGGAAACATACTCACGTATCAAAGATGATACTTCCGGTAAATCTGCAATCGAATACATGAAGAACATGAAAAACCAACTCCGTTTAGTCTTCTGGGAGACGACTGTCGGCTGTAATCTTGAATGTATTCATTGCCGAAGGCTTGATGTAAGCACCACTCTTGCCAAAGATGACATGACTACAAGTGAGGCATTTGCATTTGTTGATGCACTTACTGAGGCTGGAAGACCAATTCTTATACTCAGCGGAGGCGAGCCACTTTTTAGACCGGATATCTTTGACATTGCAAAATATGCAGTGAGTAAGGGATTGAGTGTCGCCTTAGCTACGAACGGAACTTTAGTAGATGATATTACAGCGAGAAAAATTGTGGATGCTGGCATCGCAAGAGTTTCTATTAGTTTTGATGGTGCAGATGCTAAAACACATGATGAATTCAGAAAAATTCCAGGGTCTTTTGAACGTTCAATAGCTGGATTTAAAAGACTTAAAGACCTGGGCATGAGTATGCAGATCAATTGTACTATTGCAAAACATAATGTTGAACAGATAGACGAGCTTTACAAACTGGCATTAGACCTCGGCGCTGAAGCAATGCATATTTTTATGTTAGTGCCCGTAGGATGCGGCGTTCAGATTGCCGATGACCAGATGCTTCACCCAAAGAAATACGAAGAAGTACTCAATCATTTCTATGATCTTTCCAAAGAGGCAAAGATTCAGACAAAAGCAACGTGTGCCCCCCACTATTTCCGCATCATGCGGGAACGCGCTAAAGAGGAAGGAATTACCATTTCGCCCAAAACGCACGGCATGGCTGCCATGACGAAGGGTTGCCTGGCTGGTACGGGTGTGTGCTTCGTTTCACACAAGGGAGAGGTTTTTCCCTGCGGTTACTTGCCCGTTGAGGCAGGTCATGTGAGGAAACAAAAATTCGTAGATATCTGGAACGATTCTCCAGTCTTTCATAAATTGCGAGACCCTGATTTGCTGGAAGGCAAATGCGGGGCATGCGAGTACAAGAAGGTCTGCGAAGGCTGCAGGGCACGCGCTTTCTACGACACGGGCAACTACCTGGCTGAAGAACCCTATTGCATCTATCAGCCAAAGATGGCAAGGGCAGGTAAAGAGTAGCGAACAGAACCTCAGATTTTTATGCTGATCCGCATAAGACGACATGATAACAAGTGCAAAGAGACATAAGTGGCAGTGTCTGAAGTGATTATCACGATAGTATTTACCATATCAAAGGTATGTTATATTGGCAAAAACCTATATTCCGCATATTATGCGGATCAATATAATCAATGTTAAGTGCAAGGAGAAAAAACCAATGGAACTAAGAGAAATCAAACCAATCCTTGAGTCAGCATTCAAGCCTTATCGATGTATTGTGAAGCTAGAAGATTATGAAGAATATATCAGCTTCAGAATATACAACAAAAACGGAGGGCAAATTATTTATGTCCCCGAATTTAATGCTAAAGATGAAAATGATCTGACATCAAAAATAAATGATTACAAGCATGCAATAATCGGCATGGGTTTAAACTTTGATTAAAGGTTAAAACTGCCGGCAATAACTTTTATCCGACAGCCATTACTAGACATAAACGTTTCACAATTTGACCGGCCAGCCTCTGGCTATAGTGGTGGAATAGTATCATTAGTATGCCATTTTCCGTCATTTATTACGCATCGTTCTACGGCATCAGTATATTCTCGCAAAGCAGCCACAACAACCGGGCAAAATCTTTCGTCATGGTTTAACGTTTTTTCGACGATGATATTAAGAAGCCTTTTCATTGGGGATAAGTCATTCATTACAATTCTCCATAACAGTTGAGTAGGTTGGGTTGAGGCACGAAACCCAACGGAATTTAAATGCTACGAATGGTTGACGTTGGGTTTCACTCATGTTCTACCCAACCTACATAAATTGTCATGTTATGTTTTCCTTATACAATTTATAAAATGTTTCAATGGAATATTAAATAATTAGAGGTTTAAAATGCTTTTTGCTCCAAAGTGGTATAAAGAGTTACCGTCACATATAAAACCATCTGTTGATAAAGTAAAAAAGCTTGAAGAAATAAGAAAAACTTTTGATATTCCACACGATATATTTGCACTACAAATTGCCGGTTCAAATTCAACAACCCGCAAGATACAGGCTAATTTACTTGAACAGTATAGAAATAATTTTCCACAAGCGCATGAAAAAGAATTATTAATAATGGTCCTTATGTCTAGATTGGAAGCAATAGTAAAACAAGGATATGAGACACCATCAGAAGAAGATTTAAAACAAGCAATAAATAGTGTCAACTCATTTAAAGATTTATGTGATTATATAATTTCCTTAAATGATTTTGATCATACTCGTATAGACAAAATAGTAAATGTGCGCTATTTGGAAAATATTTCTGCAGGTAAAGAAGTATCGTTTCCAAAAATTCCAAAAGAAGGAATAAGTAAATTGATTGATGAAATTTTAGATAGTTAATTTATTGCGAAACTAAGAGTCAGGTCTTGCAATCACGCATTTTGCTTAACTGGGTATTCCAGCGGACGGGCGGAAAAGCAACGCCCGCCGCTGAGTTTCAGCGTTAGACGAACTTCTCTCAGCTCATGTAAAATAAATGAGATTCAATTATGCTAACCAGAGGACATCAAACCTATCCGCATTGCAGTTGAGTAGGTTGGGTTGAGGCACGAAACCCAACGGAATTTAAATGCTACGAATGGTTGACGTTGGGTTTTATTTACCTTTAACCAACCTGCTCTACTTGCTTGTTAGTTTTTGAAATTTTCAAAGATTCTCCCATTCTTCAAGGGCGATTTTCTTTCCTATCCCACGCTGAATCTCATTGAGAAGCATTCTAACTTGCGGGACAGAATATTCCTTGTTGCTTGGTAGGGTAAGGGTATATGTGCCATAGCGCATGTAAAAGTGGTGTCCTCCTGGTTCTGGTGGTTCAAATCCGAATCTCTTTAACTTCTTTATGAAATTCCTTCGTTTACATGGTTTCCATTTAGCCATGAATAATCGTCTCATCAGGAACTGGCATTTTCTTGTTCAAATCAACTCGGCCTATCACGGGCAATTTATCACCGTGCCTAATTTTTACAATAAGCCATCCCTCAAGGGCTGATCTTAATTCTTCCTGACACTGATATAGGGTTTCTCCAAAGGCAATAACGCCTGAACATGGTGGAATATTACCAACAAAATTACCATCTTCCAGTTTCTCATAGACTGCTTTACTCACTGCTTTATTTATATATTCGATAAGCATAAGAATATCCTTTCATAATCCCCGGTTTTGCAAATATTTGATTTGGTAAAATTATACCGTATCCACACTGAACTATCGATGAGGAACATAGCCTTTTCTTCTTTTCAGAAACTCGGATAATGAAAAAGAAAGCACCACTTTGCCTTCGAGTTCAATAAGTTTTTTCGATTATTCCCTTCTCAAAAAATTTAAAAATCAATTCTTACTCTCTTTGCGGTGAATCATTACCGTGAGAACAAGTTTGATGGGCGCAATTCGATGACTACGAATCTACGCCGATGGGTATGTCTAAACTTTAACAACCTCCTCCTTTTCCACTTTATCAAGCCCAAATGCCGTATGGACTGCACGCATGGCTCGTTCTGCATGCGCTTCATCAATGACGCATGATATTTTTATCTCTGATGTACTGATCATCTGGATGTTAATCTTTTCTTCTGCAAGCACGCTGAACATCTTTTCTGCAACTCCGCAATGACTTCTCATCCCAATTCCGACAACTGATAATTTTGCAATTTTGCTATCGTGCAAGACCTCTTTAGCGCTAAGTTCCTTTTTAATCTTCTCCGCAGTTTCCAGTGCCATGCGTAAATCGCTTCTCGGCACCGTAAAAGTTACATCCGCACGACCCTCAATACTTGCATTTTGGATAATCATATCCACGTTTATGTTCTTTTTAGCAATATCATGAAAAATCTTTGCTGCTTGTCCAGGAACATCCGGTACGCCCCTTATTGTAATCTTTGCATCATCTTTACTAACTGCTACACCACTAACAACAATATTTTCCATTTCTTTGACCTCCTTACATATTAACGTCCCTTCACTGTTATTAAAACTTGAACGAACATATAATGGAACGTTATATTTTTTTGCAAATTCAATTGAACGTGAATGCATCACCTGTGCACCGAGACTCGCCAGTTCAAGTATTTCATCATAAGACACCCTGTTAAGTTTCCGGGCACAAGGAACTTTCCTCGGGTCTGCTGTATAAATTCCATCAACATCTGTATAAATATCACACCTGTCGGCTTTCATGATGGCAGCTAAGGCTACTGCGGTCGTATCCGAACCGCCTCTGCCAAGCGTGGTAATATTTTCGTTTACATCCACGCCCTGAAATCCAGCCACTATAACAATCGTACCCTTATCTAACTCTTTTTGGATACGCGTCGTATTAATATTACGAATGCGCGCCTTTGTATGGTAACTATCAGTAACAATACCCACCTGACCACCCGTAAATGAGACCGCAGGGAAACCAAGGGCATGAATAGCCATAGCCATTAGAGCGACAGATATCTGCTCCCCTGTTGACATTAACATATCCATTTCTCTTGATGAGGGATTGTCTGTTATTTCATAAGCGAGGTCAATAAGTTCATCTGTTGTTTGCCCTCTTGCAGAAACAACCACAATAACCTTGTTACCTGCTTTATATGCATCAGTAACACGTTTTGCGGCGGCATTTATGCGTTCAGCGGTGGCTACAGAAGTACCGCCAAATTTTTGTACAATGAGTCCCATACTTTACCCTTAGACAGTATCAATAATGGATACCAATAATAGATTGATTAGATTATTATATGTTTTTATCAAAGTCAATATTTTTCTAAACTTAAAATAGAGTTATTTTGTAATTGACAAGATTTTAGAATAGTCTTAGAATGCTCCAAATATGTATGTTACATTAATTGACTAATTCTAATCGAATTTTTAAAATTATAGGAGAACGTATATGAAAGGTAACCCAAAAGTAATTGAAGCTTTAAATGAGGTGCTCAAGGCAGAAATAACTGCCATTAACCAATATTTTGTGCATGCCAAAATGTGTGAAAACTGGGGTTACCGTTCTTTATATGAGTTTAATGAGAAAAACTCTATAGAAGAAATGAAACACGCAGAAAAGCTGCTTGAACGTATGTTGTATCTGGAAGGCATTCCCAAAATGGAAAAAGATAAACTGGACATTGGGACAACCGTAAAGGAACAACTGGAAAATGATTATGCATTAGAAAAAGCCGCTATTGAGAGGCTTCAAAAGTCAATTACCCTCTGTGACGGTTTGGGCGATGCCGGCTCCAGTGATTTACTTGAACATATCCTGCTTGATGAAGAGAACCACGCTAATGATCAGGAGGCATATTTGCAGGAAATCAATGATATGGGAATCGAGAACTTCCTCTCTACAAAAGTAGATAAAAATGAAAAGTCATAGATAAATTTACTGTTTTCTGCAAGGTTTTTGAGTGTGTCTATGCATGTAAAATAGTGAATTACTACATTTATCACAAACTAATATCTCTTCGCGCCTTTTCATGTATCTGAGCAAGGCTGTAACAAATGCAGCATGACTCCATGTTAGTGGTGAAATTGATAATGGCTCATTTGTATAAGGATTAATCTGCTCGGCAAGCACGCCAGATGGTAACGCCCTATCAACTACCAATTCCAGTATTAACAATGTGTTGTTTAATTCATTTATATTTTTTGCACCTAACGTCAACTTATATTTTAATTTTAAATTTTAAGATGTAAAAATTTCCAGATTTTACTTTTTGTAACACGCTACTATTCTATGAAAGATTTAAAACCAGCAGTTTAGGTTCAGTCATTTCTTCCATAGCGTATCGTACTCCTTCACGCCCGATACCGGATTCTTTAGCCCCACCATAAGGCATACTATCTGCGCGAAATGATGGTACGTCATTAATTATTACTCCGCCAACATCCAGATGTTCATAGGCATAAAAAACATGCTTTATATTGTTTGTGAAAATACCTGCCTGTAATCCATAGACAGAATTATTTAATTGTTCCACTGCATCTTCAAAAGACTCATATTCTGTAACAGTGACAACAGGAGCAAATACTTCATTTGCATTTATTTTCATCTGGGGCGTAGTATTCGTAACCACTGTCGGTTCAAAAAATACGCCTTTCCTAAGCCCTCCACAAGCTATAACAGCGCCATGATTTACAGCCTCTTTAATCCACAATTCTGTTCTTTTTGCTGATTGCTCATCAATCATTGGTCCCAGCTTTGTATTTTCATCCATAGGGTTACCCATCTTCAATGTTTTTATTTCTTTCAAAAATTTCGACATAAAGTCACTATATATTATTTTATTGATAAATAGTCTTTGCAGTGATATACAGACCTGCCCACTGTAAGAAAAGGCGCTAGTTATACACCTTCTTACGGCATAATCAATATTGTCATTACAATCAATAATCGTGCCGGCATTGCCACCTAGTTCTAATGTAACCTTTTTTTTATTTGCGATTTGCTTAAGTCTCCATCCAATTTCTGCGCTCCCGGTAAAGGTAAGCATTTTGATACGGTCGTCAGATATGATTTGTTCTGCAAGACCCGGTGAACATGGAAATACACTGAAGGCGCCGCTGGGCAAACCTGATTCAGAGATGACTTTCCCAAGCAATAAAGCAGTCAGGGGTGTCTTTGAAGCTGGTTTGATAATGATAGTACTTCCTGAAGCTATAGCTGGCGCTATTTTATGAACGACAAGATTTATGGGAAAATTGAAAGGTGTAATACCGAGTATCGGACCTATTGGAAAACGTTTATGGATGGCATTTCTATTTTTTGAACGTTCTGAAATATCTAAGGAAATATATTCTCCTGAAATCCTTGTTGCCTCTTCCATTGCTATCTGAAAGGTACAAATAGCGCGTTCAACCTCAAGGCGTGAATCAGCAATAGGTTTACCCGCCTCCAGTGTTATCGTGCGGGCAAAATCCTCCTTTCTTTCCCAAATACCATTTTTAATATTACAAAGGATTTCTGCCCTTTTGTAAGCTGGTAATTTCCTTGTTTCTTTAAAGGCAGACACTGCATTTAGAATTGCATCGTTTATATCACCTTCGGTTGCAAGGTAAGTAATGCCAACAACATCGTTATTGTAAGGATTTCTTACTTCCAGCACATTTTTACTTTCACGCCAATCATTACTGATGAGAAATTTAAATTCATTTTGCATTTTAAACCTTTACGTTGAAACGCAGATATATGCTTTTGAATATAACAAAGTTTAACTGATATTCGGATTGTATTGAATAAATAATTTGCAGTTTTAAAGTAAGTGTAAAATTTTGTGGCAAAATTCTGTCAATGTATAATCTCTTGCCCCCATAACCAGAATACAATCGCCAGAATGTGCGAGTCTTTTAATTTCGGGTATAATGTCTTCTCTGTCTTCTACAAAAAAGGCATTTCTCCCGCCTTCCTTTATACGACTGACGAATTCGGCAGACGAAATGCTTTTATTTGTAGTACCACCGGCATAATATATTTCTGGCATAAAAAGCACATCATTCGAAGAAAGCACCTTAATGAAAGCATTGATAAATTCCTCCTTCATAAAACTGGCTGGAATATAACCATGAGGTTGGAAAATGGCGATTATCCGTTTACATCCTAGTTTTACAGCATTAATCACCGCCGAAATCTTCTCGGGATTATGGGCATAGTCATCTATTACCCTTATTCCATTAACCTCACCAATTACATCCATCCTGCGTTGTACGCCCATAAAATTCTTAAGTGATGTAGCTATTACGTTATCATTAATTTTCAACCATCTGGCAACAGCAATGGATGCAAGGGCATTATGTATATTATAAATGCCAGGAAGGTTAATTTCAAAGGACTTACCATTTACATTAAATGTAGACTGAAATGGTTTACATACGATTCCCTTTGCATTTATATTAGCATCATTATTTAGACCGTAAGTTATAACATTTTTATGGCTCAGATTTAATTCCCTCAAATTCGGGCAATCTGCATTAATGACAAGCGTATCTGTGGTTTTCTCTGAAAAAGTTGTAAACAGCTTAGATAATTCTCCTATCGTTTTATGATCCTTTGAAATGTTCGTAATTACAGATATGCGTGGTTTGTACAATGTTATACTGCCGTCACTCTCATCAGCCTCTATGGAAATAATATCAGAAGTACCTGCCTTCGCATTTCCCAGATAAGTATTATTAACATAATTTTTAATACAACCCCCCACTATTATAGTTGGAGATAAACCGGCACAATCTAGTATATAACCGACAAGGCTGCTTACTGTGGTCTTCCCATTGGTGCCTCCAACAGCGATTCCGTAATTTGCATTAAACATTTCAGACAAAAGGTCTGCTCGTTTAATTATGTTCCTGTTGAGCGCAATTGCTTTCCTGATATCTGGATTATCGTCCTCTATTGCCGATGAAATAACTATAAAATCTGTGTTTTGTTCGACACCAGAACCGTTTTGAGGATATAAGGAAATACCTTGAGATTGGAGTTTTTGAAATACTTCAGGTGTAATTTTTCTATCATGGTTTCTATCAGAACCGCTGACAGTGTGTCCTTGTCCTCTAAGTATCTGGGCAATGGCGCTCATACCAATTCCACCGATACCGACAAAGTGATATGAATGTTTTCGCAAATCTCCCTGATTTCCCAACAAACGGTAAGTATCGGAAGTTAAATAAGGATGGCAGGATTTAACCCATGTTATATCCTGCGTGCTATCTTTTATCATAGGACAAGAAATATACAGGAGTGGATTTGATTTGTCAAAAATATTTCCACAAGGTATATTAAGTCTTGACAAGTTAAATAATTAATTCTAGAAATATGTTTATTCAAATATTTTAGTTATTTTTTTAGAATCAAACACCAACATCTGGTTGCATATCGGTAGTAAAAGTTTAAAACATTCTAAAACGATAACTATATAGATTTGCATTTCTATACTTCGGAAGGGGGAAATTTGGTTACGCTCGGCAGACATATAATCTTAGAAATGTGGGGATGCAGTAGGAATACAATCAATAGTACAGAGGCTGTAAAGGAAGCACTTGTAAATGTAACAAGAGCCATAAATGCAACCCTTGTTGATGTGATGTGCCATCATTTTAGTCCTTATGGAGTAACAGGTATTGCTATTCTTGCCGAATCCCACATTTCAGTTCACACCTGGCCTGAACATGAATATGCAGCCGTTGATATTTTTATTTGTGGTAATGATATCAATTTGCAGGATGCAGTCTTTTGTATAACTCAGGCTTTCAACGCTAAAGAAACCTCAAAGCTAGAATTAAAAAGAGGAGATTTATTTAGAAAGTCCACTGCAGTAAATTATATAAAGTGATTGATGACCTTTAATAAAAGCAAAATTACAAGAACTTGGTTTTTTATTTTATCTGATTGAGACCTAACCTTAACATAAAAGATTAATAAGGGATTTTATGGACAAGACTCCTGTAAATTGGATTGATGATTATTTTAACAGCCACGAGATACATAAGCATGCCTTTAAGAACATCGTACATCAGGTGCAGTCAGATTTTCAGAAGATTATAATAATTGATACGTTTAATTACGGAAAATGCCTCATACTCGATAACGAGTTTCAATCAGCAGAGGCTGATGAATACATCTATCACGAAGCGCTTGTTCAACCCTCCCTTATTTTACACCCCTGCGCTGAATATGTACTTATTTTAGGCGGTGGCGAAGGGGCAACATTGCGTGAGACGCTTCGTCATAAAACAATTAAAAAGGCTGTTATGGTTGATATTGATAAGGAAATGATTAAGTGCGCAAGGGAACACCTCCCTTCTTTTCATGCCGGGGCATTTGACGATAACCGTGTGGACATTGTTATTGAGAACGGTAGGAAATATGTTGAAAAAATAAAAGATACATTTGATGTAATAATCATAGATGTTAATGACCCTTTGGAAGGCGGGCATTCCTATATGCTCTTTACATCTGAATTTTATCAAATTGCCGCCAAAAAGCTTAAAAAGGATGGAATACTTGTGGTTCAATCTGGCGCCGCTTCAGCCTTTGAGAATAATGTGTTTACCAGCATCTGCAATACATTGAGCAAGGCTTTCCCGCATGTATTCCCCTACGTTACATATATTCCAACATACGCATTGCAGTGGGGGTTCGTAATTGCTACACACAACCCCGGCAATTTGGATATTACTGGAGAAGAAATTGATAATAGAATTGCCTCTAGAATTAACAGTACACTTCGGTTTTATGACAGCATTACACATCACGCCATGTTCAATCTACCGAAATATCTGAGGATGGATATACAAAAACAAACTATTGTGATAAAGGATAACACCCCTTTAACTGAAAACTATCCTGGTATTTCTGTTGATTAATACGATAGTTAGTATTTTCTGTTCTACTTGTAATCTTGTATTTTTCATTTATATTCTTCTTTTTACGGTGTTATATTCCATCTGCAGCAATTTCTCTTTTATATGAAGTCCTGATGCATATCCAACCAATTTCCCATTTGATCCAATAACTCTGTGGCATGGTACTACCGGCGGTAAAGGGTTTTTGTTATTTGCCATACCAACAGCCCTTGAAGCATTAGGATTCCCAATCTGCTCTGCAACCCACTTATATGACCTGCATTCCCCGTAAGGGATTTCCATTAATTTTTTCCATACCATCATCTGAAACTGTGTTCCGTTGCTTATGTCCATTGGAAAATCAAAGCTTACATACCCTCCTTTAAAATATCTTTTTAGAATGCTTATTTCATATTTTAAAATGGAATCATTCCTGCAGATTTTTATTTGCGGGATAATATGCTTTGAAATAGAAGATGTATCCGCCAGACTTTTATCTATGCGGAATAAACCATTTAACGACATTAGGAAACTTCTTTCCGAGTTGCACGGGAAGGAAATCTTACAAACCCCCCTGCTGCCTTTTGCAATATATACCTTGCAAAATGACGTGGTGAAGCTGTTGAAATATAGTGCTTCCTGTTTATTTGTTTGAACCTTTTTGTCCAAATGTCAATCTATATACCTTCACTAATCCCATTATAATTAAAGTGACAAATAGCAAGGTGGAAAGCACAGAGATAGTAAGGGCGATAATTGCCCATAATTCTTTTACACAATAATTCGACCATTTGTATTTTAGCAAATTTACCCCAGCCTTTTCGACAAAGAATAAAATAACCGAAATAATGACGAATCCAAGGACAAGGTGTTTTATATCCTGTTTGTGAGGCGACATCGAAACCGTAAAAACAACGATTGTAAGCAGGAAAAGGATATGTTGTATGCTGCTTAAATGAAGTTGATTCCAGAAGGCATTAAATGTAACCCATACTGCATCGAGTAAGTGCCGTATCATATCGAAAATAGCCTTTAAGGAAAAGCTAATTTCCTGTGGAAATGTATTGTTTAGCTGAATTGGATTTGAGAGTAGTTTTGATATAAAGAATATAAAAAAAGCGCATGCAAAGATAGGCGCGGAGGCAATGATGAAGTCAAATAAAAATGGTATCCTGGGTTTTTCGTATTTAATCCCTGTATTGTTGGATGAAAACAGATTCAACTCTTTAATTGTAGTTCCTGTAGCAAGACAGAGCACCGCATGACTTAATTCATGAACGATTGTACCGGGGAAAAGAAAGCCGTTTACACCTTTAATATTGATATACTTCCTCCACAATGCGGAGATTGCGAAACTGAAGAAGACAATAAAAATAAGGCCTATTGCTAGAGAAAAGTATATCATAAATTATATACTTACTGAGTAGTTGAATGCAGAAGTATAATATTTAAAGAAACGTATTTATTATACACAATCACTTATATTTCTTAATAAGTATTATTAATATAACGTTACTATTGTTATTGTTGAGGTTAGAATAACAGAGGCTATTTGGTATGTCAATCTGAAAAAATGCTTTTAATTACCAACATTACTTCGCATCATATTAAAAACAATATTTTCGTCGGCTAGTATATGAAAACGGTTCATCGCGATTGGTATGTAACTGATTGATAAAGAATTGCTTTGCAATTTAAAACGTCGGTTATATAATAATTTTAAAAGTGGGGACGTAGCTCAGTCCGGGAGAGCGTCTCGTTCGCAACGAGAAGGTCGGGGGTTCGATTCCCCTCGTCTCCACCAATTATATTATTATAAATCATATATTCTTGAAATATTTTATAATTTACTTTATATGATACTGGTGCGTTAAAGGAGAGAGGAAATATTGAATGGAACCAATTTGTTTATTGAATGATACTGAAAAATATAGTGGAGAGTATGTTGCAATAAGGTCTTTTACAGATAGAGAAGTAATTAGTCACGGTGGTAATCCCGTAAAAGTATTAAAAGAAGCGAGAGACCTTGGTGTTGATGAGCCTGTAGTTTTTTATGTTCCCGAAAAGGATGTAATTCAGATTTACTAATGCCAATAAAAGATTGTCCCTTTACAGACTTCAAAAGTGGCATTTATCATCCTTACCTCGCCTTAAAAATAGTTAATCCCCATACTAATAAAAGTATTAAAACATTTGGTCTAATAGATACTGGTGCAGATGAATGCGCAGTTCCTGCTTTTATTGCTGAGGAATTAGGCCACAACCTTCATGCTGGAATACCCAAAACAATTACTACTAGTAGCGGAAAGGCCTCTGTATATAGACATACAACTAAGTTAGAAATATATCATCCCTTATCTGGCGAACTTCTTTATACCGTTACAGATACACCTGTAGATTTTGTATTTAACCTTCCTATAGTATTGTTGGGTGTTAATAATTTTCTCAGCAGATTTGTTTTGACAATTGATTATCCCAACAAGTCCTTTTCGATAAAATTCCCTTAATGATTCCTTGATTTCTCCTAATAGTTCTTTTATAGTGATTATTAGCATAGTTGGGGGCGAAAACTGAGAACGGATAATGGAAGATACTATACAATTCTGCCGTGTTATACTTGACATCAGATATGTCAGACGGTAGTATGCCGGCAATATTGTGAAATAAAGATAAAAATAAATGCGCACATTCAATAATGAAGTGCAACACTTGGGAAAGCAGAAAGGAAAATGCTATCCTAAGTGGTTATGGAAAAACAATACAAACATTTAACCATGGTCGAGAGAGATAAAATAACAGAATTACGCTATGAATGGAAAAACATAAGTGAAATAGCCAGAGCGCTCCGCTGTCACAAAAGTACTATCTCACGAGAGCTAAAACGCAATTCTTCACAGGGATATAAACTGTATTTATCACACAGAGCACAGCAAAGAGCTGATCAAAGGAGAACCGAAACCCGTTGTCGTCAACGACTCAAAAACGATCTGGTACGAAATTACGTGCAAGAAAAACTCATGACAGGCTGGTCTCCTGAAATTATAGCAGGTAGAATAAAGAAGGACTATCCAGGGTTTTCCATTAGCCATGAGGCTATCTATCAGTATATCTACCACAAACAGACGCCAAATCGTCTTGAACTGATCGCTTGCTTAAGGCGCGCTCACAGAAAACGTAAGCAAAAAGGTATAAGTAGAAAAGAGCGTAAAACCAAAATTCCCAATAGGATATCAATAGACCTAAGGCCCAAATCAGTAGAAACACGTCGCCAGTTTGGACACTGGGAAGGCGATAGTTTAGTCTCTAGAAAAAGCACGGCAGCTTTAAACAGCCTGACTGAACGCAAAAGCCGTCTTGTTCTACTTACAAAATTAGACCGCAAGGGTGCTGTAGAAACTAAGAATGCTATTATCTCACGATTGCAACACCTTCCACCAAATGCCAAGAGAAGCCTTACCCTAGACAACGGAACTGAAAATACACAACATCAAGAAATAACTAATGTCCTTGGCATCAAATGCTTTTTTGCTCATCCGTATGCCTCTTGGCAACGGGGTACTAATGAAAATATCAACGGTCTTGTCCGATGGTTCTTGCCAAAGGGTACTGACTTTAGTAAGATCACTGATCAACAAATTTCCAATATTGAATCTTTAATTAATAACCGCCCTAGAAAATGTCTAAAATTTAATACACCTAACGAAGTCGTTTTCCCAAGTGTTGCACTTCATTATTGAATGTGCGATTCATAAATATTTAAGTATCTTTAAATTATTACTTGACATCTTTTAGTGGTTTTGCTAATCAATTACCATTGTTTAAGCGGAATCCTTTATACACACTTTTATGAATGTTTTAAACTTTCGAGTTGCTTAATGATAAAATTGTTATTAAATGTTAATAAATTATATTTCAATAGAATTCTGTATTCATGCGCTTTTCTTAACTTTATCTTTTTGAGTTCTTCATTAGTTTCCGCCACCGGGAAAGAAAAAGTCGATACTTTATCTACTGAAGCAAACAACATAAATAAGACCTCTCCAGATGATAAAGACATCACAAATAAAGATACAACTTTGGAAGAGGATTTTGCAGCAGAAATCATATGGCTTGGTTACGCTGGTGAGGTTACAATTGCCACAAGACACGAAACCTCTGTTAGTAAGGCCCCCAGCGTTATTACAGTAATAACTGCTGAAGAAATAAAAAATCTAGGTTATCGTACCTTAACTGAAGTATTAAGAATTATACCTGGTTTTGAAATTCTAAAAGGTAGCACCATTGGTGGAACAACCGTCGGCGTAAGGGGTTCTCTAGGAACAGGCAGAATAAGAGTAATGATAAATGGACACAATGTAAACAATCCCTTTATTAGTTCAGCTTTTACACATTTTGATGATTTTCCTGTAGATAGTATAAAGAGAATAGAAATCATCCGTGGACCTGGCTCTGCAGTTTATGGAGAAGATGCATTCACTGGAGTTATTAATATAATTACCAAAGATACAACTGATATTGATGGTGTAAGCGTCATCAGTGGTTACGGAAGCTTTGATACTTATGATGAAAACATCGTTTTCGGTAAAACATTTGGGAATTTAGGCATATCAGGATTTCTGCATTATACACAAACAGAGGGATTCAATGGTATTGTGGAAAGCGACTCCCAGACCGAAATTGATAAAAACTTTGAACCTTTAGGCGTTCCACCTGCTTCACAAGCGCCAGGCAGTGTACATGACGGCAGACAGGAATATGATTTAAACCTTAAAACAACATATAAAGATTTTTATTTTGAGGGATTGTATATAAATAAAAACAAAGGCCCTGTCGTGGGACTGCAATCTGCATTGAACGACGAAACAGATTTAGAAAACAACTATTTCTTTATAGAAACTGGCTATAAAAAAACCTTTGAGGAAAGATTTACTATAAAACCGAGAATTTATTATGACCAATTTGATTTTAATTATTTTGTTGAATCATTACCAGAGAATACAGCTACAGGTGTAGATATTATTGACACAAATGGAGACGGTATACCCGATACCCCTATGCCTGTAATCCATCCTGATGGACTTGTCAGCAACGCCATAGTTATAGAAAAAATTGCTGGAACAGAAATCCCTTTCGACTTTAAACTATTTGATGGAAACTTATTCACGCTTGGATTTGAATATCGTCTAGTAAATCAAACAAATATCCATTTTTCAACCAACTACAACCCAATAACATTGGAACCGCTTGATTCAATGCAAGACTTTTCTGATACTTATCCATTCCTGGTAGAAGCAACTAGAAGAATATGGTCAGTTTATTTACAAGACACATGGGATATTACCGATACATTAAATCTTACTCTTGGCGTGAGACACAACAATTATAGTGATTTTGGAGATGCAACTACCCCACGGGCAGGCTTAACATGGGCATTTAATAAGAATGGTTCATTCAAGCTCTTATACGGTGAGGCATTCCGACCACCAGACTTTTCTGAATTATATACCAGTAATCAGCCAGCTATACAAGGGAATCCAGATTTGGACCCCGAAACAATCAGGACATATGAGACTGGATTAAGTTATAAATTCAATAAATATGTTATGAGCAGTGTAAATTATTTTTATAATAGTATAACTGACCTTATTCAATTAAGTCAGATTGATGAAACACAGAGCATTCGTACCTATGAGAACTTTGGTGACATCACTGTGCATGGCGTGGAAATGGAGACCCGGGTTGATATAACCAGAGGAAATTATGTTTTTATGAATTATACCTTCCAAAACCCAGAGGATGAAGATGGAAACAATTTACGCTGGGTATCGAAACATAAGGGTAATTTTGGCGTTAACGTGCATTATTGGGAGCACATAAATACAAACTTAAGCGCATTTTTCAGTGGAAGGCGTTACAGAGAAGAAGACGATCCAAGGGATGATTTACCATCATATACACTCCTTAATCTTTCTATTATTGGAAAAGAATTTTATAAAACAATGGAAGTACAAGGAACTGTATTCAATTTGTTGGATAAGGATTATAGTGACCCTACCAATATTACTTTGCCAAATGATTTACCAAGACCAGGAAGAACCTTCTTTATTAGTTTAAGTTATAAATTTTAATTTCAGATATCGCATACACAAATAATGGAAGACTAAAACCAGCAAAAACGTGTCAAACCTTGAGGTGCACATATAAACAATGGTAATTAGATTATTATATAAATCATTCCTTCTTGTTTTTAACAATCTCTTCAATTGAATGAAATTTTTTTGCTATAGCCTCTTCGCTCTGCTGGAGCATATAAACACGAGTCATAACTTTTGACATCAACTCAGTTGATAAAACTCCCTGTTCTGCTGCAATCTTCAAAATAGGCTTGGGTATAAGTGGTGACTTCTTAACCGCATCCCATAGAATATGTGCGTCAATTTTGTATTGGGAGGCAATATCATATACACTAAATTTCGAGCGGGGTGGGTTGGAAATGGTCACACAATGAGCGCCAATTACTGTATTTTCATCTAAACATATAGGTATTGTTTGTATTGTTAAACCGCCAGGACAGTTGTCCTCAAATACCTTTTTATAGTAAATAGCACTCTTCGATAATTCCCAGCTATAACAATGGCATAATTCTTTCCGCTCACTTGTAAACCGTAACGACTTACAATAAGCCGAGGTATTTATTTCATTAACTATATTTCCATCTATATCATATACTATGTCGTGAGTATTCAGTAAGTTCATCAGGAAAAGCTGAATATTAGAAATAAATTCTATATCAAAATCTATTTTTAGTCGCTTCACATTTTCCATACAAACTTACCCACGAAACGCATATTATAAAACAATATGACAAACGTAATTCTAACGTTTAATATATACACAAACTAAATGAATTTTTCAACAAAACTTATATGTTTGCTAATTTTGTAAATGTATTATTCCTGATAAATCTGACATAAAATAAACTTTTTATTAGTATAAAATATTTTATAAAATGTAAAAAATACACACTATAAAAGCAAAACACTAGAACGAGTACAAATTAGGCTTTATTATCAAAGCTTATATTAAACGTACAACTCTATAAGTAAAAAGTAGGGTTACCAATTTCTATTAATTGATTAACAACGATGATAAATGTATCCGTAATAATACCCACATATAACAGAGGAAAATTACTTTGCAGCACCCTTAAGAACCTCTTAATGAACTTACCACCCAATACCGAAATTATCATTACAAACCAGAGTAGAGAAGTCCATGATGAAACAATGGAAATCGTAAAAAAACATACTGATGTAATATACTATTACAAAATTTTTATAAGGTGCCTCCCGCACGCAAGAAATTATGGAATAAGCAAAGCAACTGGCAATATAATTACCTAATTATATTTTGTGATGACTATGTAATAATCCCCTCCCAATTTTATTAAAAACCACATTAAAAACCATGAAGATAAAGAAGTATGGGGTGTTGGTGGACGCATTATCAATGTTGGAAACCAGTATTCAACTACAGCAAGCATTGAAGATACTGTAAAGAATTTTATAACCAATCATAGCATAAGAAGGATTGGAAGGGTGCGATGGTGGGATGCTCATCTCATTGATAACTTTGATGCGACAATTCGGACATATGTTGACCACGTCCAGGGATGTAATATGTCATACAGAAAAGAGGCACTAATTGAGGCAGGCGAATTTGATGAGCGTTTCGGCGGCAGCGCACACATGGAAGAAACCGACCTATGTATGCGTATTCGAAAGTCAGGACATAAAATCGTTTTTGAACCGGATGCAGTGCTTATCTATCTAAGAGATGCGACGGATGGTTGCCGAGCAGATAATTACAAACAGTGATTTTACTGGTATGGACACAACAACATGCTTTTTTTCTTAAATAACTTCAAACACTACCTGTTTCCATCGTTCATTGTATCTAGCTTTATACGTTTAGTGTTCTTACCGCGTTCGAAAGATTAAATCCTACGGTCGTATTTTGGGGGATAAGTGGATATTGGGCTGGGTTTATAACATATATGAGAAACAGCAACATGTAAGCACCTAACATATATCAAATAATTAGAACTGGTAGCGGTGGAGGGATTCGAACCCCCGACCAACGGCTTATGAGTCCGCTGCTCTGGCCAACTGAGCTACACCGCCGTTTAATATATCTATTCTAGCATTAATTTTATGATAAAATCCACGACCTGAATGGACTCATCTTTTTCAAAATAATATAATTTATTTATTCTGAAAAAGAATAACACCTCATACAAATATTTTCAAGAAATATATATTTTTTATAAAAGTTTTATCGTCGCATCTATTTGATAAGACACATATGAGAATAAAGAGCAAATTTTTAAGATAATTATTTAATTTTAACTTGACAACAATTAATAAAGGTGTTAATTTACTTATAAATGCTAGCCTAATGATTTGAATTGGCAATGGGCAATCCAACCTGTAGTTAGCATTGCGGTTAGCTAACCTTTCCCATTTATAATGTTCATTATTTTCCAAAATCATTAGTTAACGGTTTAAATACCTCTTCTTATTGTAATTTAGTATTAATTTTAAATTTCCACTTAGAAATACATTTGTATTGATTTATTTTAATATCACCTCGTTTTATCTTGCCATGTAATCATTTGTCTTATGCAGATTTTTCAATAAACCTATAGCTCAATGAATACCAAAGGCATAAAATACAACTACATGATAAAAATCAATAATTTGTAATGCCAGAACGTTTTTTTATTGTCGACGGACACTTGCACTGTTACCAGGCTTTTTATGCAATCACCGCAAAACTCACAACACCCGACGGAAAACCAGCAAATGCCGTATACGGATTCACAAGGATGTTGCAAAGGTTAATCAGGGAGCATAGGCCTGAGTATATAACGGTAGTCTTCGATACAAAATGGGCAACGCACAGACATATAACATACAATGAATACAAAGCGAATCGTAAACCTACACCAGACGAATTACAAATACAAATTCCACTAATTTATAAAGTTGTCAGGGCATTAAATATTCCTGTATATGCTTCCAAAGGTTACGAAGCCGATGATATTATAAGCACTATTGTTAAAATACTTTCAGACAAACAGGTTGAAGTTATCATAGTTACAGCTGATAAGGATATGGAACAACTATTAGCTCCTAACGTTAAAATATTTAATACAAAAAAGAACTCAATGGTAGACAAAGAGGTACTTTTTAAAGAAAAAGGCATACGACCAGACCAGGTAATTGATGTCCTATCGCTATCTGGAGATGCAGTTGACAACGTACCTGGAGTGCCAGGAATTGGCAACAAAACAGCCTTGGAACTTATTCAAAAATGGGATACATTGGAATCCGTTTTGTCAAATATTGATAATATCTCAGGAAAGAAACGACAGGAAAACCTAAAACTATTTGCAGAACAAGCAAGATTTTCCAGAGAAATCCTGAGACTTCGCAATGATGTCCCCATACAATTAGATATGAATGCATGTAAGTTAACAACAAATGAAAATAAAGAAATCAAAAAATTATTTAAAGAGCTTGGTTTCAGTTCACTATTAGCCGATATTGTTTCAACAGCAAAAACAGAAGAAACAAACTACTGTTTGATTGATACCATAGAAAAACTTAATGATTTTATTGAGCGTCTAAAACAACAAAAGAAATTTGCAATAGATTTAGAAACTACAAGCACAACACCTCTCAATGCACAAATTGTAGGTATTTCATTTTCATGGCAGCCAAAGTTTGCATATTACATACCATTAATGACTCCTGAAGGAATTGAGCATTTAGATATAAATACTGTACTTTCGACAATTCGCCCTATCCTTGAAGACGCAAATATCAAAAAAATAGGACAAAACATAAAATACGATCTCCTTGTGCTTAAAAATAACAACATTCAACTAAGAGGCATTGCATTCGATACAATGATAGCCTCGTATTTACTGAATCCAGCAAAGAGGAATCATAATCTGGATGATATAGCTTTTGAGTATTTATCTTACAAAACAATTCCGATATCAGAGTTGATTGGTTCAGGCAAAGAACAGTTTACAATGGATCAGGTAGACGTAAATAAAGTCTGCCAGTACGCATGTCAGGATGCCGATATTTCTTTTCGTTTAGCCGAAGCACTGGAACTTCGTTTAAATAATGAAGGCTTATGGCATCTATTTCAAGAAATAGAAACTCCTCTGATTTATGTTCTAGCTGATATGGAATGGAATGGTTTTCTCATAGACACACATGTACTTAAAGAAATGTCTGATTTATTAACAAATAAATTAAAGCAATTAGAAAATGATATCTATATTAATGCAGGACATGAGTTCAACATTAATTCACCAAAACAATTGGGAGAAATTTTATTTAAAAAGCTGGAATTACCCATGACACGGCGAACCAAAACAGGTTTATCCACAGATGCGAATGTACTTGCTACCCTTGCATGGCATCATTCATTACCAAAATTGGTTCTAGAGTATAGAAAACTTACAAAATTAAAAAACACATATATAGATGCTTTACCTGAAATGGTAAATCAATGGACAGGTCGAATACATACTTCATTTAATCAAACTGTAACAGCAACAGGCCGACTAAGCAGCAGTGGACCTAATTTACAAAACATTCCAATCCGAACTGATATTGGAAGACAAATTCGCCGTGCTTTTATCCCAACGGAGAAAGACACCGTATTCTTATCTGCTGATTATTCACAAATAGAATTACGCATACTTGCGCATTTTTCTGATGATAAAGCATTAGTATCAGCTTTCCAACAGGATAAGGATATTCACTCTGCTGTAGCTTCTGATATTTATAATACCCCTATAAATAATGTAACTGCTGAAATGCGACGAAATGCGAAGGCAATTAACTTTGGAATTATTTATGGACTCAGTGAATTTGGACTATCCAGGGATACAGGGTTACCTCTTGAAGAAGCACGGAGGTTCATTGAATCATATTATAACCACTACCAGGGTGTAAAAAGATTTAGAGACAGTGCAATTGACATGGCAAGGTTACATGGCTATGTCAAGACCCTTTTTAATAGAAAACGCCTGATACCTGAAATCAATTCTGACAATAAAAAACGAAGAAATCTCGCCGAACGCATTGCTATCAATACTATAATTCAAGGAACGGCAGCGGATTTAATAAAAGTTGCAATGAACAACATTCATAAAAAATTAATTAATGGCAAATATGAAGCAAGGATGCTACTCCAAATACATGATGAATTACTTTTCGAGGTAAAGGAAAACAAATTAGAGTCACTTCGTTCAATGATACAGGATGAAATGATACAAGCTGTAAAGCTAAATGTCCCGATTAAGGTAAACATAAAGACAGGAAAAAACTGGATGGAAACTGAGTGAATTTAAGACCAAAAATCATTGGAATAACGGGAGGAGTATCAAGTGGTAAGAGTACTATAGCGCGTATGCTTTCTTCCTTAGGAGCAGAATGTATTGATGCTGACGAGATGTGTCACAAACTACTTTTTACTAAAAACATAAAGGATATGGTAGTAGAAAAGTTTGGAAGTAAAATCTTGGATAGCTATGACAAAATTGACCGCTCAAGGCTGGCGGAAATTGTATTTCAGGATAAGACATACCTGAATACTTTATGTGACATCTTACATCCTGTAGTCATTGACCAAATAAAATCAAAAATCAATGAAATCGAAAAAACTTGTAGAAAAAAGGCAATTGTGATAGATGCCGCCTTGTTAGAAGAATCTGAGCTTTCATTAATTTGTGACTTTATCATCTTTGTAAATACAATAAAAGGAAACAGGTTGAATCGCTGTAAAATTAGCAGAAACTGGACAGAAGGAGAATTGGAAAAAAGAGAACAATTTCAAATGTGTTTGGAAGACAAGAAAAAAAAAGCTGATTATATAATTGATAACAATTCTAATGTTGATAATACATTCGGACAGGTAAATAAATTTTGGCAGTATTATATAGATGAAAATTAATTTAAACACTTAAATAAGGAGTTAACATGGCTACAACAAACGGTAAAAAAGAATCTGGCGTTTTAATTCAAGATGCAAATGAAAAGTATGAAGAAATCAAGCGTGGTGAGATGCATATAACAGAGTTACAAAAGATGACTATTAAGGAATTGCAAGAAACCGCAAAAAGAGAAGGCATTAGAGAATACACAGGACTCAAAAAACAGGATTTAATCTTTAAAATACTTAAAGAAAGAGTAAATCAGAACGGTCTTATGTATGGAGAAGGTGTTGTAGAAGTATTGCCAGAAGGTTTTGGATTTTTAAGATCTCCAGATTACAATTACCTACCATGCCCGGATGATATTTACATATCCCCTTCTCAGATAAGACGATTTGGCATACGAACAGGCGCAATAGTTTCAGGTCAAATCAGACCACCTAAGGATACTGAACGATATTTTGCCCTTTTGCGTGTAGAAGCTATCAATTTTGAAAATCCTGATATTTTGGGAGAAAAGATTGTATTTGATGATCTTACTCCCTTGCATCCAACAAAAAGAATATTCTTAGAAAAAGACTCCGCAGAACTCGAAACTAGAATAATTGACCTTGTAACGCCCATTGGTAAAGGGCAAAGAGGCTTAATTGTCGCTTCACCTCGCACTGGTAAAACTGTATTGCTACAAAAAATCGCTAATAGCATTACAAAAAATCACCCAGAGGTATATTTAATTATTCTTCTTATAGATGAAAGACCAGAAGAAGTAACCGATATGGCACGTTCTGTTAAGGCTGAAGTTATAAGTTCAACATTTGACGAACCTGCAAGCAGGCACATACAAGTGGCAGAAATGGTCATTGAAAAAGCAAAGCGAATGGTAGAATACGGAAAAGATGTTATTATCTTATTAGACTCAATCACAAGGTTAGCGCGGGCATATAATACAGAGGTGCCTCATAGCGGTAAAATCCTGTCCGGGGGCGTGGATGCAAGTGCCTTACAGAAACCAAAAAGGTTTTTCGGTGCAGCAAGAAACATCGAAGAGGGTGGAAGTCTTACCATTGTCGCAACTGCATTAGTAGATACCGGAAGCAGGATGGATGAGGTAATTTTTGAGGAATTTAAAGGCACAGGTAATATGGAACTTCATCTTGATAGAAAATTAGCAGACCGCAGATTATTCCCTGCACTTGATATTACACGCTCAGGAACACGAAAGGAAGAATTGATTGTAAATCCAGAAGAATTAAAACGTATGTGGGTACTCAGAAAAGTACTAAACGAAATGAATCCAGTAGAAGCGATGGAACTTTTGAAAAACAGGTTGGCAAAATCAAAGACAAATGCAGAATTTTTGATGACCATGAATATCACATAATTGTTATTTCTTAATCTTTCCTGCAAGGTAAACCATAAGAATAGATATATCCGCGGGTGAAACGCCAGAAATACGAGAAGCTTGCCCAAGAGAAACAGGGCGAATCTGTGAGAGTTTTTGGCGAGCCTCTTTTCTAAGCTCAACAATGTTAGAATAATCAATCCAGCTAGGAATTTTACAATCTTCCATTCTTTTGAACTTTTCTATCTGAATTTGCTGGCGTTCGATATAGCCCTTGTATTTCACCTCAATTTCTACTTGTTCTTTTACTTCGTTTGAAATTTGCTTTTTACATATTTCAGTATCCAGCGTTAACAAATGGTCAAAATTTTTATCTGGACGACTCAGTATCTTTGCCAATGTATCCGGACCTACCATTTTCCGGTTTATATGTGTAAGAATCCAGGCAATCTCATTCTCCTTTTCCATTAATTTATACCATTGTTGTTCTGAAATAAGTCCGTAGCAATGTCCATATTTCATTAAACGCCTGTCGGCGTTATCATGGCGCAGGTTAAGCCTGTATTCTGCGCGGGATGTAAACATTCTATATGGTTCTAGTGTACCTTTTGTAACAAGGTCATCAATGAGGACGCCGATATAAGCTTCAGAGCGGTCTAGTATGAAAGGTTCCTTCCCCTGTATTTTATGTACAGCATTTATCCCTGCCATAATCCCCTGAGCCGCAGCTTCTTCATATCCTGAAGTCCCATTTATTTGGCCTGCATGGAAAAGATTTTCAACGAGTTTTGTCTCCAAAGATGGTTTTAATTGAGTGGGTAGTACAAAATCATATTCAATCGCATAGCCATACCTTATAATTTCCGCTGATTCTAATCCTTTAATTGAATGAACAATCTCTTCCTGTACATCATGGGGCATACTAGTTGAAATTCCATTGCAATAGACCTCCAACGTATTTATTCCCTCAGGCTCAAGAAATATCTGGTGTTTATCCTTCCCTGAAAAACGCACCACTTTATCCTCAAGAGAAGGACAATACCGAGGTCCTATTGACTTGATCTGTCCGGTATATAGAGGGGCGCGATGCAGGTTAGAGGTAATAATTTTGTGAGTATTTAAATTTGTATAAGTAACATAACATGGAACTTGTGGCTGGAAAATGCTTTCTGTTGAAAATGAGAACGGCTGTGGGGTTTTATCACCGTGCTGTGGCGTCAGTTCTTCATAATCTATGGTACGTCCATTTAAACGCGGAGGTGTACCTGTTTTGAGACGACGGACATCAAATCCAATTTCTCTTAAAGAATCAGATAGTTTTTCAGAAGACAGTTCACCAATCCTTCCTCCTGAAGTAATAAAATCACCAATGTGAATAACACCTTTTAAAAAAGTACCGGTTGTGAGTATAACAGCCTTAGCTTTGTATTTAATACGAGTTTGACCAATAACCCCGGTTACCCTGTTATTCTCAACCATTAGGCTGTTAACCATCTCCTGCCTTAAAAATAAGTTACTTTGATTTTCCAACCTCCTCTTCATTGATAACTGATATGCCCTCTTGTCAGCCTGGGCACGCGGAGAATGAACAGCAGGACCCTTTTTTGTATTCAGCATCCGAAACTGAATACCAGTCTCATCTATCACCTTAGCCATTTCACCACCAATGGCGTCAATCTCACGAACTAACTGACCCTTTGCAATACCGCCAATAGCAGGATTACACGACATTTGCGCAACAGTGTCCACATTTATTGTAAGCAATGCCGTGCACATGCCCATACGAGCCGCTGCCAGAGCTGCTTCACATCCAGCATGACCTGCACCTACCACAAGTACATCAAACTCATCATACATAAATACTACTTAGCGTGTTCAACAAAACGAGTCTCTCGAATAACAGTAACAATTACTTCTCCTGGATACTCTAATTGTTCCTCAACCTCACGGGCAATATCAAAACACAATTTTGAGGCAGCCTTATCATTTACCTTATCAGGACATACCATTATTCGTATCTCTCTACCTGCTTGGATAGCATATGCACTCTCAACACCACTGAAAGATGTTGCAATGTTTTCGAGTTTTTCAAGTCGCTTTATATACTTTTCTAATGTTTCCCTTCTTGCACCAGGCCTTCCAGCCGAAATTGCATCAGCCGCACTAACCAGAACTGTATAAACCGATTCAACTGGCGTTTCCTCGTGATGACCACCAATTGCGTTAACAACCTCTGGTCTTTCATCATATCGTTTGGCAAGGTCTGCGCCTGCAACGGCGTGTGTGCCTTCCATTTCAGGGCCTATAGCTTTACCAATATCGTGTAAAAGACCGCATCTTTTTGCTAACGGAACATCAAGCTTTAACTCACCAGCAATAATCCCCATGAGGTTGCTAACCTCGATAGAATGCTGCAGTTGATTTTGTCCATAACTTGTTCTGTACTTAAGCCTGCCTACTAATTTTACTAACTCAGGATGAACATTATGAATACCTAATTCAAAGCAAGTTTGTTTTCCTGTTTCCTGTATAATTTGTTCAATTTCTTTTTCTGTTTCCTTAACTATTTCTTCTATATGAGCCGGATGAATCCTCCCATCAAGAATCAATTTTTCCATGGATTGTCTTGCTATTTCCCTTCGGACGCTATCAAATCCAGAGAGAACTATTACACCTGGTGTATCATCTACAATCACATCAATGCCTGTTGCCTTTTCAAATGCTCGTATGTTTCTTCCTTCACGTCCTATTATACGACCTTTCATCTCATTATTTGGCAATTCAATTGCGCTTACAATATTCCCAGAAGTATGAGTTGCAGCGCAACGTTGAATTGCAGTGCTTATCAAAGAAATAGCAGTTTGTTCAGCATTCTCCTTTGCTTCTGTTACTTTCTTTGATATCAACTCCGAGCATTTAATATCCATTTCTTTTCCCAGGCGACTCAAAAGAAGTTTTTCAGCTTCTTCTTTGGACATATTTGAAATTCTAAGAAGCGTTCTATTTTCCTCTTCTATAAACTTTTCGAGTTCCAGTTTCTTTTCATCAAGTTTCTTCTCCTTTAAGGTAATATTCGAAGATAATGTATCAATATACCGTTCTTTCTTTGTTAATAATTCCATCTTCCTTTCAAGATTATCTTCCCTTTTACTCAACCGCCTTTCATGTAATTTAAATTCCATCCTTGTTTCCTGTGTTTCCTTTTCGAAAGCTTCTTTGCGTTGATAAAGCTCAGCTTTTGCCGCCAATTCAGCTTCCTTCTTAATCTTTTCCGACTCGCGCTGTGCTTCATCAACTAAGTATTTTACTTTTTTTTCGCCTGCTATTTGCCTACTTCTGTAAATCAAAATACAAACAAAATATCCAATAGCAATGCACACAGGAGGAAGGATGTACACAAGTAATTGAAATATCTGCATCTTAATTATGAGCCGAGTTACAGTGCTCACCCTCCAGAAATAACAAAAGAAAAAGATTCAAATTAAAAATTTGTAATAATACCGATATCATCCGCAAGTTATTTAATGCAAAATTAACAATATACATAAAAAGTTTATACTAAATTATGTATAAAAGTATTATCCTCTCTAAAGATTTATACTATGTACAAAAACACTTTTCTACTAAACGAGTTAATCAGAAACAATTAAGAAGTATATAATTAGGTGTGACCTTTGGGAAATGCAAAATTAAGCTGGAGGAAATGAATAAATAGATCTTTTGTAAAAATTCAAATGGACACTGTGTTCTTAACAACTTTAGCATTAATTAAAAACTTAACAATACTAAATACGTTAGAAATAGACCCGCGCCAATAACTGTCTATTCCACTACCTTCTATGAACAAGTTACTCGCTTTTAAAATTTTCACTAAAAGACCTATTCAATATCAGTATTTTTGAAATCTATAAAACAACACACGATAGCTTACATTTATTAAAAATTTAAAAACTTGATATATTATAATACTTTTATGTCCATTTCTCTCCATTAATCTTGACATGAAAACTAAACCAATTTCCAAGGTCACGACTATTTCGAGTAAGTTTAAACAATCTTATTATACAAGTCAAGTGATTTTATATCTTTATTATTAAAAGGGTTAAGAACTTAAAATATCTGTTAGAAAATTCCACTTTTTGGAAGTATTTTTTTATTACCTTGATGCTTGACAAGGAAATTATCGTTAAGTATAATTTAACACCAAATTATTTAAAATCCTATATAAACTAAGGCATTTCTGTTTTTTCGTATTTTTAAAGGAGAATTTTTCCCATGAGAGTTGAAGTAGAATTACCAGAAACAGATGAAAATAATGGAGACGAAGCAACCATCTCTTTTTGGTACGTTGAAGAAGACGAAGAAGTTGAAGAAGGGGAAGATATTGTTGAAATGATCACTGAAAAAACAACATTCAATGTCACCGCGCCGGTATCGGGAAGATTAGTTGAAATCCTTGCCCATGAAGGCGATGTGGTAAAAGTAGGTGATATTATGGCAATACTTGAGACAGACGAAGAGGATGAGGATGAATGCGAGGATGATTATGAGAAAGAAGTTTAATACTTCTTATTTAACCGATTTGACCATTTATTTCCTTCAAAATTTAATCCCGTTTTACAGAATTACAACAATATTTCATGTCATTTAAAATCATATCCTGCCAAGATCGTGTGTTAAAGTTTTTTCAAAACGCAATTAAGAACAACCGACTGGCACATGCATACATTTTTGTAGGACAAGAAGGTATAGGGAAAACATTATTCTCAAAAGAATTGGCGAAAGCAATTTTTTGCCAAAATTCTTCTTTTGATGCATGCGACGATTGTAACAATTGCAAAAGGGTAAATAATGATAGTTTCCCAGACTTTTTTCTGACCGTTCCAGAAGAAAACAGCAGGGTAATCAAAATTGAACAGCTAAAATACCTTCAGGAAATATTATATATCAAACCGATTGAGTCTGAGTATAAAATAGCAATCATTCAATCAGCAGATAGAATGAATGAAGAGGCCTCTAATTGCTTATTAAAAACATTAGAGGAGCCTCCTTTGTATGCCATTATTATTTTGATTGTAACATCGCTTGATTTAGTTGAAGAAACAGTTCGATCAAGATGCCAAATAGTTAGATTCTCCCCTTTGTCTAAAGATTTCGTTAAAAATAACCTCATAAACCGTTTTCAATTGAATGCCAATCTAGCAGAACAACTGGCGCTTATTTCAAATGGAAGCTTAGAGAGGGCTATTTCACTTGCTGATACTCAAGTTGTACAAAAGAAAAACTGGCTTATTAACCAATTTTATAAATTAGAAGCCAATGACAATCTAACATTTTCAAAAGAATTATTCAATGAATGGCACATAAAAGACTTGGATACATTAGAAGAGAAAAGAGGGTTAGTGAAGGAACTTATATTTTCATTTCTTATGTATTATCGAGATTTACTGATTTGTAAAGTAGGAAATCTTAATATACCCATCTATCATGATAAATGGGATGAATTAATAATATCAAAAAGTCGGTCGCTGTCTGTAGACACTTTATTAAATATTTTAAATACAATTAAGATATCTTTAGAATATCTGGACCGTAATGCCAACATTAACTTGTTACTTGAAAATATGATAACTAATATACTGTGTCTTCAAACAGGTAACAAAATATCGCTTTTACAATAATTACCTACCATAATCACCCTGTCATTTTTAAAAAAGAATTCATTGAATTGCTGTAACGCATCTATCACATATTAATGGATGTTCCTCGTTTGTTCCAACGCTCTCTCTATAATTCCAGCACCTTTCACACTTCTTATGTTGTGATACCTTACACTCTATCCAGAGGTCATTCATCAACTCACTCTTCACAACAGCATTTGTTATTTTTTTGTCTAATTTTACCTCTGATACAATAAAAATCATAGGAAGGTCCTTTTCATAGTTCTTAAGAAATTGCCTGAGTTCCTCATTCTCTGTATAAAGACAGACAGAAGTCTCCAGTGAATTTCCTATCAACTTTGCAGCCCTCATTTTTTCTAATTCCTTCGCTACATCTGTTCTAATAGCAATTAATCTTTCCCATTTCTGACTTAAAGACTCATTTATCGAGTCAGCAATATATTTAGGAAATGTTGTCAGATGAATACTGGGAACATCTTCACCTTTATGTATAATTGCTGACCAGACTTCTTCAGCAGTATGAACGATAATTGGTGCCGACAATTTAACTAAATCTATCAGAATTTGGTATAAAACAGTCTGGGCTGCGCGTCGTTCAACAGAATTCTTCGCGAATGTGTACAACCTGTCTTTCAGAATATCCAGATAGAAAGCGCTCATCTCCACACTGCAAAAATTGTATAAATTATGAAAAACTTTGTGGAACTGCAAAGATTCGTATCCTGCGGTAACATTTTTAACTAATTCCTGTGTCTTATGTAATGCCCACCTGTCTATTTCAAGTAAACTGTCATAGGATATAGTATTAACACGCGGGTCAAAATCGTAAAGATTACTAAGCAGATATCTAAACGTATTCCGAATACGCCTGTAAGCATCTGAACATTTGACTATTAAATTTCGAGACACATTCATATCATTCTGGTAATCCATTGAAGACGTCCACAGCCTAATCACATCAGCCCCAAACTCCTTCAATGTATCTTCTACGGATATAAAATTCCCTAAGGATTTTGACATCTTCTCACCCATCTCATCAACAACAAATCCATGTGTTAACACAGATTTATAGGGCGCTTTATTCCACGCACCAACAGATGGAAGCAAAGAAAGTTGAAACCATCCGCGGTGTTGGTCTGTTCCTTCAAGATAAAGGTCGGCAGGAAACGACAACTCGCTGCGCTTATGTAAAACGGCATGATGACTCGACCCGGATTCAAACCATACATCAAAAATATCCATCTCTTTCTCAAAACTCCTGCCTCCGCATTTAGTACATTTTATGTGGGGTGGCAAGAAATGAGACACCTTTTTATAAAACCAGCTATCAGCACCTTCTTTTTCAAATATATCTCTAACATAATTTATTATTTTTGTATCTATAATCTCTTGTCCGCAATCTAAACAATAAAAGGCGGGAATAGGCACACCCCACGACCGTTGTCGCGAAATACACCAATCTGGTCGTTCAGATACCATCTTACGCATACGACCTTCACCCCATGAAGGTATCCACCTGACTTGTTTTATCTCATCTAGCACTTTCTGGCGCAAATTATTATAATCAAGACTAACAAACCACTGTTCAGTTGCCCTGAAAATAACAGGCGACTTACAACGCCAACAGTGTGGGTATGAATGAACGAGGTCTGATTTATAAAGTAATTTTCCTTCATTTTCCAACTTGTTTGTTATAGAAATATTCCCTTCCTTAATGGTTTGCCCTACAAACTCACCAGCTTCCGTTGTAAAAGCACCGCTGGCATCAACAGGGCTTAGCACCGGAAGATGATATTTATTCCCCGTAATAAAATCCTCCTGACCGTGACCAGGCGCAGTATGAACACATCCAGTCCCATCTGATAAAGTCACGTATTCAGCTAATACAAGGGAACTCGTTCTTTGAATAAAAGCATGTTTGTACTTAACCCCTTCTAATAAATTACCACGCACTCTGCCAAGTACCTCATAATTACCAATACCTAACGTAGACATTACAAAAACGGCACGCTTGTCGGCAACTATTGTAATTTCCTTTTCATGCGTCTTTGGATTTATATAACTTATAGCTGTATACTCATATTCCGGGTGAACAGCAATTGCAAGATTTGCAGGAAGTGTCCATGGGGTTGTAGTCCATATCATTATATTAAAGTTATCACTGCTCGAATCTTTAAACAGGCTACCAATTTTATCAACAAGCTTAAAATTTACATATATTGATGTACTTGTCTCATTACCATATTCAAGTTCAGCTTCAGCCAGAGCTGTTTGACATTTAGTACACCAATGTATTGGTTTTAGGCTTCTATATATATAACCTTTCTCAACTAATTTCCCAAAAACTTCTATTATGCCGGCTTCGTATTTAGGGTCAAAAGTTAAATATGGATGTTCCCAATCTCCGATGATACCCAGTGCCTTAAACTGCGCCTTCTGTAATTTTACAAATTTTTCAGCATATTTTTTGCACCTTTTTCTAATTTCCTGTTTTGTTAAATGCTTAACCTCCTCACCAACTTCTTGCATCACACGGTGCTCTATAGGAAGTCCGTGACAATCCCAACCAGGAACATACGGCGCATCAAAATCTTTCATTGTATAAAAACGGACAATGAAGTCTTTTAAAATTTTGTTCAGTCCAGTTCCAATATGCAGTTCACCTGTTGGATATGGAGGCCCGTCATGTAAGATATATTTCTCCCTGCCAATACGTACCTTGCGTATCTGTTCATATAGATTTTCCTTTTCCCATTTCTGTTGTATTTCAGGCTCCTTCCTAAGCAAATCTGCCTTCATAGGAAACTGCGTAGTGGGCAAGTTAAGTGTTTTTTTATAATCCATAGTAGATACAGTAATTTTCTTATGCCTGAAGGTTTAACAACGACCTTAAATCTCCAGGAGTCAATCCCTCAATTAAAAACCGCTTGTCACGTGATGTTTCACCTGAAATGATACGTATAGAAGATTCTTTGATATGTAAAGTATCTGCTAACAATTCAATCACTGCTTTATTTGCTTTACCTTTATCAGGTACGGCAATAACAGACAACTTCAAACGGCCACCGTATTCACCAATTATACGATTTGTACTTGCACCTGGTTGCGTTCTGACAGATATTATAACACCCGAATTTGTTGCAACAAGATCAAGCATGCTAATAAACTATTGAAAATTCACCAAATTCTCCCGCATATTCTTCCCAGCGTACATCTACCTTCTTGACATGTGCATCGGATGGCCCTTTTCTACACCAGTTCACCATTTTATCAACAGTGACCTCCTCGCCTTCAAATACACCTTCCACTCCACCATCCAGACAATTCTTTACCCATCCTTTAATACCTAATATACGCGCCATATCTCTGGTTGCGGCACGGTAAAAAACCCCTTGAACCTTACCGTATATATAGACATGTGCCCTTGACATCACGTTTATACGACCCGGTTATACTGCTGTTTCATTTATTATTGCAACCCGTATATATGTTCGCTGTCAGATGCAGATGGCAAATAATTTAAACCCATAAACGTAAAGTTAACTATCCCGAAAGATACAAGCAACCAGATTGCTAATATTACAGCAGCCTTTGATTTATTAATGTTCATCTTGGGTAAAACAAGAGGAGTATGTAAATAGACCAAGTATGCAAGCCATGTAATTAAAGACCACGTCTCTTTTGGATCCCATGACCAGTAATCACCCCATGCCTTTTTTGCCCAAACTGCGCCGGTAATCATGCCCAACGTAAGGAACGGAAACCCAAAAGCAACTATTTTATAACTCAACTTATCAAAATTTCGGGGTAATATTTCTCTTCCTTCTTCAGTCCCTCTATCTTCTTTACCTTTCCTGGCAAAAGGTTTGACCACTAAAAAAATAATACTGGTTACAAATGAAATACCAAAAGCAGCATATCCAAGCATATAAGTAACGACATGCACCAACATCCAATTGCTCTTTAATGCCGGCATAATAGGCCTTATGGTATCATCCTGAAGCGTTGCATAGAGCAGTATTAACATCGATAAAACAGATGCTAAGGCACCTACGACCTTAAAATTATAAACAAACTCAAATATAATGTACACAAAGGCCGTACAACATGCATAAAAAATGAGGGATTCATACAGGTTAGAAAAAGGCGGATGCCCAGCTTCTATCGAGCGTTTTGTCACCATCGCCAGATTGAAGCAAAATGCTAAAATGAATAATCCAAGGGATACCCATTTTGTGGCGGTGGATCTCCAAATTTCTCTTACAATATAGGCAACCGATGCTATTACATATACAATTAAAGTAATATTGATTAGACTCATTTTATACCTCCACCTCTTTCTTTTGTTTTTTTCTTAGAAATGGCTTTATATAGAATATAAATACGACACCGACGCATATTGCTCCAAAACCAGAATAAGCTATTGGAATACCTGGGTCCTTCACAATTTGCAAACCTGAAAAATTCCCAGCCTCAGGATCGTAACTTGACTGATAAATAGCGTATCCTTTATATTTCAACGGGTCGTTTACCTTTATAGCCTTTTCAGCCACCGTTTGTCCATTATCAACAATCCGTAAATTACTTATAAAATGTTTAATTGACTCTCCAGTAGGTTCATAAACCAATGCAAAATTATTGTCAGGATACCATGTTGCATACTGACTACCAGATAACAACCACTCCGTATATTTCCCGCTAGGGCCTTCAATATCAACATAAATAGCCGGTGTACCAATCTTATCCGACTTCTTTACAACATCTTTTTTAAAGTCAAAGGAAGGGAAGTAATTGGACACCATTACTTGGCGGTCTAAATCCCTGATTGAGTATTTTTTTTCTAGTTCCCAGGGCATAGTTTCAACAATATGCCTATCCTTTATAAAAACAAGCACTTGTTTTCCGTCTTCGGCTTGTAAAATCCTGACTGTGTTTTTAGCCATATAGGAACTAGTGATCCCACTGCAAGCTAACTTTACATCTTTGTACTTTGAAGGATGCATTTTATCCCAGTCTGGAAATCTTTCAAATACCCAGCGAGTCTCTTCTCCCTCGGGACTAATAAGTTCAACTTGAACGGCAGGATTATCGGGTAACTGCTCTTCTATAGGTCTTCTGTCACCGTAATTAAGCACATATTGTAAAAACCTCACAGAATAACCAGTACCCTCCAGTTTAAATATTTTGTTTAACTCTAATGGATACTCTTTAGTCTGCCCCAATACAAATACGGATACTTTAGGACTTGAGGTTTCAACCGAACTAATTGCACTTTCTAATTCATGTTGACTGGGAAACCATAAATATTCAATACGTAAATTTTGTTTTTTATCATCGTAGTAATTTCGATCGTTAGCGAGTAACCAGCCCTCAGCTGTAACCTTTTCGGAGCCTAACGTTTTTACAAAAATAGCAGGGTTATCCGGCTTATCAGATGCATTGACAGGTTCCTGTCTCAATTCGGCGTCTGGAATATAATCTGTAACCGTAACCTTGTAGTCCGAACTAGCTACGCGCTGCTTTTTACTGAGCTTTATCTCTAATATTTTTTGACGGTCTTTCTCTTTTATATAAGAAACAAGCTGAAATTTTGGTTCATTTTTTTCCAGAATAAAATCATCCAAAGCAATCGTAAAAGGCAAATCCCTCTTTACATAATCAATTTTACCCTGACGGGTGAGTTCCTGTGTAAGAAAATAGTCTACAGATTTTCCCTTATAAACATTTACACTACCTTTAACACCTAATTGTAACTTAACAACACCACCTATCAGAATCAAAATTATACTTAGGTGTGTAAGGATAAAGCCTGTTTGAAGGAACGTATTTCTCCATCTTTTTATTGTACAGCAAATAAGATTAGTACATATTAATACTAAAAGGACTGAAAACCAATAAGAGTGGAATATATTGTTAAGCTGAGTAATCCTGAAAAACGTGGCGAGTCCGTAACCGTATTTCGCAGTATATTCATCCAGTGTCCTTTCTTGCAAAATTACCGTTCCCAATATACATGCAACAACAAGTACAAGTATAATTACTACAGCAAGCTTAACGGAACAAAAAAACTGCCAAACTTTACTTGTACCTCTCTGGTCATAACTACTGCTAACCTGGTTAGAATTAGATTGTTTGTTGCTATCTTTAATCTCTGATATTACACCGGATTTGATTTGCTTTTCATTTTTCATATTAATTTTCTAAACTAAAAAAACACCAATATTATTCCAAAAATGTTACTAGTTTAAGGGACATTTTATATACAACTTAAAGAATCCTTTAAAGGTGTGCTTCTGGTTTGGGGTTAAACTTTAACCTGGATTGAAAACTGTGGATAATGCAGAATAATTACACCTGTTTTTATTTTAAGTTATTTAAACAAAGCTGAAAATATACAATATAAATTCCCAATTTAGTATAAACACTCTGTAACTATTTCAAGTAATATCTCGCATAACTGTATTCTTTAACCCTTACATCCGTTTCTACACCAATTATATAATTATATAAAAATTACCACTTTAATCTAAAACCCTGAATTTTGATTAAAACTTATTCAGGGTTTTAAGATTAGATTCTTTTAAATTAAATTTGTAAATTTAATTTTATTGGCAGGTAGTTGTTTTGTCAACTAAACTGTTCTAAAAATCATTTTTCTTCAGTCTCTTCACTTGTTGTTTCAGAAGCCTCCTGAGGCACAGTTATCTCGGACGTTGTTTCTTCTAGAATTTCTTCAGGCTCTGTTGCAGCCTCAGTTTCCTGCTCTATACTTTCTGCACTTTCTGTACTTAGTGAAGATTCTTTAGGAGGTAACTGGAACGGTTGGCTCAAAATTAAAAATTCAACTCTTCTGTTCTCTTTCTTTCCTGCAGTTGTGGCATTGGTCGCAATTGGACGATTGGGACCGAAACCAGCAATATGTATCCTTCCCTCGTCAATTCTTTCGCTCTTTGTTAAAAACTGAAATACGCTCAACGCACGTGCGGCGGATAGATGATGATTTGAATCCCACAAATGCTTCGTTCTTACAATTGGGTCTGTATCAGTATGACCATCTATCCTGATAGAAATTGAAGAATTCTCAACGAGAAATTCAGCCATTTTCTTTAATGCTTTTTCTCCGTTGGGTTTTATTGCCGACATACCGGAATCAAACAGTATTTTTTCCGGGAAGAGGATGACCGGACCTTCTATAGTATCCCTAACCGTAACACCTTCACCAATAGACTTAGCAAGCTTTCTGAGTTTAGTCATCTCCTCTTCGCTTGCCTTAAGCTTATCAGATAAAGAACCCATTTGATTTTTTAGTTTTGCGACCTCATCTGACTGATCCCTGATTGTTATTGCTTGCCTTCTATTTAAATTTCTTAATTCACTCAATTCGGCACAACCAGTCAAACACACAAATGCTGCTATAAATAAATACTTAACATATTTCTTGTATTTGTACATAATTTTTCCCCTCCGGTGGATGAGGCAAAATAAAGTTTTAATTAGGCAATAATATTATAAAAATATAGCATTTAAACTAATTGTTTTCAAGTGTTTTCTCGTATTTAAGTTAGATACTTTATTACTTATAAACCTTTTCTGGATCGAACACTTTATCTTCCTCAATTTGAATACTATTTGTTTTTGAAACATATTCACGATAGAAACATGTCCTATAACCAGCATGGCAAGCAGCAACATGCTGTTCGACCATAAACACCAGTGAATTCCCCTCACAATCAAAAAATACCCTTTTAACCACCTGAATATGTCCAGATGTTTCACCTTTAATCATTAAACGGTTTTGTGACCGCCTAAATACATGCACCTTCCCCGTTTCAATTGTTTTTATAACTGCATCTCTGTTCATGTAACATAAAGTAAGCACCTTTCCATCCTTTGTATCTACAATTATAGATGGAATAAGACCTTTTTCGTTAAAATTTAATCTTTCCAATAACTGCATATGACCTCTCTTTTTGTTATCATTGTAAGTATGTTAAAATAAAATGTTATTCTTTTTAAACTCTTTTATTTTATTACTTAGAAATATAGCGACACGTTCTGGATTATCGGCATTCATGATACTCGAAATGACGGCAACGCCATCTGCCCTATTATCCAAAACATTACCAGCATTATCTTCATTTATCCCGCCTAATGCAATAATTGGTATTTTAATTTCTCTTTTCAAATTTTGAATCTCACTAGGACCTGTTGGCTCAAGCAATCCCGCTTTTGAGGGTGTATTATATATAGGTCCGAATGTGATATAATCTGCACCAAAATCCTGTGCCTGTAACGCCTCTTTACGATTATGGGTAGATACACCAATGAGTTTTTCAGCGCCAAGCAACCTTCTTACTGTACTGAAAGGAAGTGACTGCCAGCCAAGATGTATCCCATCTGCCTCTACCGCAAGAGCTATATCAACTCTGTCATTAATTATTAAATTTGCCTCAAAATCTAGCGTTATTCCCCTTAGTTCATTCGCTAATGAATATAGTTTGTGAGTTGTAAGCCCTTTTTCCCTTAATTGTACTGTTCTAACACCACCTTTTAATGCCAATCTAACAGTATCAAAAAATGATAGTTTGCAAAGACTTCTATCTGTAATCAGTACGAGAGAGAGCTTATCAATCCTTTTTTGAACCATAGGACACGACTCTAGTAATTGAATTACTTAGTATAATAAAATATAAAATTCAATTTTTATTGTCCCCTTATATAAAATTTTGAAATCTTTTATCTCTTGCCACAATAACTAACATTACCCTAACTGTTGCAAATCTCACATTCACCTGGAATTATCTGAATTTTGATAATCTATAACTGTAAATGTAAGAGGTAAACAACCAATATATATATTAAAAGCAAAGTAAAGATACCTGAAAATATTCCCAAAAGAATACCTCCCGTATACTGTAATACGTTACCTAATTTCTTTAAAAAAAGGAAAGGTGCAGGAGATATATGCCCTTCTTTTTCGGCTTGGCTTTGAATTAATTTAAAAAACTTCTTTCTTTCTATTTTATCTAAGATAACCAATATTTCTTTTTCATTCATACTATAAAATTATGCCTCGCCTTCTGTAGCCTTAATAGCCTTTAGCAATCTATATAACCTCACACCTCTTGTCTCTTCCAAATAATTCATAAAGAAGCAATAAAATACCCCTCCTACAATACCTACTAAAAAACCTACTATTAGATTTAACCACATAACAGGAAAGGCTGGTTTAGTTGGCGGTGTTGCTTGTTCTACTTGAATGGCAACCAGAGGCGCCCGTTTTGACTGTGCATTAACTTCCTGTAAATTAAAGCTAAGTGTCTCAACAATCTTTTTATACCTCTCCACTCTTGTAGCAAGGTTATCGAGTTGATCTTGCAATATAGATATTTCACGCATTCTTTTGTCAATCCCTGTCAAAGTCTTCTCTGTTCCACTTATATTTGCCTCTATTCCCTCTTTTTCCACATAAAGATTAATTAACTGCCTTCTTAAACTTTCACAAAACGTATCAGGTGCCTTTATCTGGCTTTCCAATATATTCTCTATTTCCTTATTAACACTCTTCTTTACCTCTTCATAATTCCTTTTTAAAATGATATATTCTGGATGCGACTCTTTTATCTCCACCCTTAAACTCGCCATTTTAGCTTCTATATCCACAAGCTGTGCCTTTAATTTTTCTAAAAGTGGGCTTGTAATTACAAGTTCCGATACTCTAAATGCATGAATTTCGTCTTTCAGCTTTCTTTTTGTAGCCAAGATTTTATTTTTATTCTCGCTATGCTTAATTTGCATATTCTTCAAATTAGTTTCAAAATTTGTTTTCATAGCTATTAGCTGTTTTGTTTCCTCGTCTAAGTTTGCGGTCTTGTGCTTTTGTTGAAATACAGTTAATACATACTTTGCCCTTGAAAGCCTCTTTTGATTCACCTCAATATCTTCTTCCAGGGTAGTTTGTCTGTCTAACTGAGATTTTAAAGAATATCCATCCATCAATTGTCTAAAATATTTTACATAGGCATTCGCTATGCCAGCCGCTAATGCAGGATTTTTATCTCTTGCATACACATTTAACAAATACTCATCACTCAATTCAAAACTTATATCTCTTTGCATGAGATCCCTAACTTTTTTATGTGGAAAATCTCTTTGTACCAATTGGGCAATAGTTGCTGTCTTGAGAATGCCTATATACGGGCCAAACGTTTCCTCCGTTACGGGAGGGGCGTACGGAACTCTAGCCATATTCTCTCCTGGAGGGGCTAAAAACGTTGCAACGTCCGGTTCTTTTGGAACAAAGAATACGGCCTTTGCCTCATAAACAGGATGAATAACCTTTGAGAGTATAAACACCGTTACTACTGTTGAAAATGCAATAACCAGCGACATCCGCCTTCTATCATACAATACATACCAGTATTCTATTAAAGTGTTCTTTTTCATAATCTTTAACTCAAATTGGCTGTCGTAAAATAAATCTCCATTTGTTAAGAAATATATAATAAAATGTTTTTAACATTGCTTCGTTAGAATTTCAATGAAAAATTAAATCAAATTAATATACCCGTCTTCTTGGACATTCACAGCGTTGATAATTTATTATTATGCATTACTTTTTACAATACCCAACCCTCTTTTTAAAGTAACCAAAACGTAAGCCTGGACAGCACCCATATATAGCCAAGTAAATTTTTCAGGAAAAAACGGATGGAATTGAATTGCTGTTATAAAAGTAATAAAACCTGTTAAGAGGCCTACTGATATCCATTTGTCAGATTTATCTTTTGCTACAAAACAAACTTTTATTGTATTATAAAACGTATAACACAATAACACAAAATAAATGGATGAACCAACTATGCCGACCTCATCTGCCGCTTGAACCAGGGAATTATGTACTGGCCATTTATAAAAATGTCCTGTATAGCGGGGGCTTTCTCCTACGCCAACTCCAAACCATGGAGAATTGAAAAGAAATCCTGTGACACCTTCCCTAAATAATTGTAATCTCACCCTATATTCCCCAAAATGAATTTCTTTATAAACAATACTCTGAATATCATCAATATAGTCAAACAAGTAAATAATGATAAATGACAATATACCATAAAAAAAGAGATGAAAAATAAAATACGGACGCCAGATCAATACAGATAAAACCAAACCAATAAACAATGCTAAATAAGCATCTTTAGAAAATGTTAAAAAAATGGAAATAAGTATTAATAAAAAAGAAATAATTAGAATACTTCTTCTTTTAATACTTAACAACTTTTTGTAAAGAAAATAGTTGAAAATTATAAGGGCTGCCGTATTTGCAAAAAAAGTAAAAGCTTTATAGCTTCCCAAAAAAGCAGGGACACGCAAAAAATTTCCAAAGGATGTTGGTTCAATCATAAGCCTTAAGGCTTCCCTATCTACAAATCCTACTATTGGGATTCCCAAAACTATATAAGCAATCTCCTGTAATATAGCAATTACCGAAGAGACGCCTGTTATTATTACAAACCATTTTAAGAAAAAAATCATATTATCCTTATTTTCTATACATGTTACCAACAAGAAACCAATAAATAAAAGCTTTGAAACCGTAAGCACGGTGCTTAGAAAATCAAACAGTCTACCATTATTAAACGTAGGAAGGAGTACTGATATCGTAAAGAGCAGGTTCATTAAATCAAAAGGAGTAACGGTAACCTTTTTATGTACAACCATATATTTTACTGCAAACAATAATAAAAAGACTATTACTATAATCTCACTGGAATCTATTCTGCCAACTCTTGTTAACGCTATTGTTTGCACACCAATAAGATATAAAACAAGAAATGCCTTCTCAGAATTAAGAAAGATATACGCTGCAAGTTTCTTTATATAAATTGATATAATAATTATAAGGAAAAGAAATGAAGATATTTCATAAGGATATAGCTTGAAAATATTTTTATTCAGAATTGGAATTGTCAGTTCAATTTTACAGACAATAATATTTGTAATAAATGGGTCTAATACAACAAATAAACCCAAAAAAATACCTATAAATAGAGTAATGAAAGGGAATTTCTGTCTAGATAAAACAAAAGCTCTCATTTCTCAGGTTCTTTATTAAGAATTACCAAAGCTACCGAATTTGGTTCCATATTAAGACTAATAGTACAACTATTATTCTGAATACCGATTCTATTAACTACTTCTGAGCCTTCCAGAGAAACTTCATTCCAATTATTAATCTCATCAATTGCATTGTAATAAAAGGAATGAAGTGCTTTGTGATATATTTTAAATGTCTCTTTTAAATCTTCCTCTAACTTTTTAACAGAACAAGTAGGTTTAAAATCCCTGTCTTTCAGCAATTTATTCAAACGCAATTTAATATTTCCGCTCTTTTCGCACTTTTTGACAATATCTTTCAAATACTTTACCTCGTTTTCTTTATAACCCAAAGATAAAAGATAATCCTCGGCGGTTTTTATCCCTCCTTTTTGTGCCTTCTCCTTCGCATCCCAAACAGCACAATCAACAGCACCTCCAATTCCACAGGGGACAGTGGTTTTAGTTGGTTCAGTTCTTTTATTAAAACTACAGGCATTACTGTGAGTGCCATCTATTGTGTAAATTGTTAGCTTCGCCTTTCCTTCAAAGGGGATGTTGGTAAAATGGATCTGTACATCAGTTGGATTTTTCCGGGCAGCCAGGATCCTCATAATTGAGTCTGCTATCTTTTTATTTTCTGGATATTTTAGTTCTTTGGATACACTGCGTATATCGTTGAGACCTTTTCCATTATTTAAACCTGCATACGCCTTTGCAACGAAATTAAGGGCTTCGATTTTTTGGGGATCTTTTAGTGTAGAAACCAACTGGTTTATGCATGGTAAGACAACATCCCCGCTCTCTTTTCTACCACTTTCTATTATACATTTTCTTATGAGTTTTTTTTCTTCATCTAGAAAGGGGGTTTGGCGATCTATTTTGTAACGCAGATATTTCTTAAATCTCATTGTAGCACTAGGGATAGAGTTAGAAAGTATGAGTGAAATTCTCCTTTGGCTACCTGTAAGAGTTGCAAAAGCTGCTATAGTATTTTCATCAGTAAATTCTATTTTAATAAGGTTGCGAGGCCCGGTTTCATCCTCTTGAGTAACCATGCTAATTGCCTTTAAAGCATTATACATAGGTTTTGTTATTCCGCCACCTACTCCACCTCCCCATGAAAATATTGACCAATCTCCTATAAACGCTGAGTTATTCCTTATTTCTTTTATGCCTTTTTCTCTACCGCCATAATCACGAACATCAAAGTCATGACCATGCCAATCAACACCAGCCTTCCACATAAAGTATAAAGCATTAACAATATAAGCAGCCGGTTCCTGACTATCCAAAATATCATCTGGATATGGAGGGAATGTCCAGTATGTCCAATCAGAAACATAAAGATACACATCTTCCAGCTTATTCTCTCTCAACCATTCATTTATAAGTGTTACCGAGTTTTGAAAACCAGAGGGAAGAACACCAAACGAATGCCAGTTTATAAAATCTAAAGGAATATTGTTTTTGGCAACATACTCAATAAAGTTTTTTATAAAAGGTTCATTCTCCGGATCCGCCCACCCTCCGTCTTCGAGGCACTTTAAACGAATATCTTTAGACAAATATGTATCGCAATTATTTCTTTTGGCAGTTATCCAAGATGGTCCCGGTCCACCGACCATAATCCTGTTGCCTACAGTTTTTACTGCATTTGCCGTTTCTGCATAATATTCAAAAAAGCTTTCTTCATCTCCAATCCAATCCCGCTCCTGCTCGTGTCCGATATAAAAACCAAGATTATTTAGTCCTAATGAACTAAGGTAGCCTAATGTGTATTTAACAACCTCTCCCCACAATTTGTAATCTTTTGGTGGTGAACACGATTGAACAGAACCCCCCCAATCTGAAACTTTTTCAAGATTCCCTGGATTGGAAGAAAGCCATTCAGGCATTGGACAAGGGTCATAACCAACAATAACAAGGGTATTATACTCTTTCGCTTTATTTATAAAACTTAACGAGCTTGGCATACTGAAATGTGTTTTAAGTATCTCCTTGAAATCTTCAAAATCTTTTGTGTTTTGCAATATAGAAAGGCTTAATTGTACAATTGATGGTTTGTTATCTTTTAAAAATTTATCTATTATATAAGATGCCCCTTTCAAGTTTCCAAGATTTTGAATCCATATACTACTGTTCAGAATTTTTGGCGGCGGACCTAAATCTTTTGCAGCATCCACTCTGATAGATATTGGTTTTCCCCACAAAAATGGCGGATTCAGGATTAAAGTTACTAAAAAAACCAGTAATATAAGGATTTTTGTAATACCTTTCATAAGCAAACTCCTAATTCCTGCTCCTTTACCACCTCTGTGTACAGGTTTGTAATTTTCTCAACCAAATGCTCACTTGAAAATTCTTCAGAACGTCTTTTTGCATTCAACTCATACTTTTTTCGCAATTGTTCATCCGCCAGCAAACTATTTATAGCATCTGCTAACAGTTTAGCATTTCTTGGGGGAACGACAATACCCGTCTTACCATTAACATTTACAAAGCTAGTCCCAGTCCCCAATTCCGTTGATATCACGGCCTTACCAGATGCCATAGCTTCTATTATTACCGTCCCAAAAGCCTCACTTCTGTGTGAAGATGGTAAAACAAAGAGGTCGCAAGCATCATAATATGAAGGCAAATCATTATTTGAAATGTTGCCAAGAAATATGATTTTCCAATTTAAATTATCTTTATTTACTTTTGCCTTTAAATTTTGTTCTTCTGGTCCGGTTCCGATTATCAATAATTTCCCATTCACATACTGCATTGCCTCTATAAGATATTCCAGTCCTTTAAAGTAGCATAAACGTCCGACAAACAATATCAGATTTGGATTTTTATACTTCTTTCTAATATCTTCCGAAACAAACCTGTCTGATTTACTGAAATAGTTAATGTCAATCCCCAAGGGAATTACCGTACATTTGTGTCTCAACTCTTTTAAAAATATTGACGTTTCTAAATACTGAGGCGAGGTAGCAATAATACGATTTGCCTTATTCAGTATTCTTTTAAGTAATGGTTTGTAAAATTTCATAATATATCTTTGTTTTACTATATCGCTATGATAGGTAATTATCGTATGCTTCGCCACTCCTAAAAAATAATTTGCAAACTCACCAAAAGGATAAGGAAAGTGGAGATGAGAAACATCTACTTTCATTCTGTGGATAAATTTTAGAAACGAAAGACTCAGCGGTGTCCTTGAAATCGTTATAGCTCGCCCTGCTTTAATTACTTTAACCGCATTAATATTTTCAATAACCGTTTCTTTCGTGAGAGACGTAGCCAAAACGGTAACATCTATGCCATTTTTAGCCTGGGCTTCGGCAAGGATTTTTATATGATTTTCAATCCCTCCAAGTATCGGATAATAATCTTTATAAACATGAAGTATTTTCAAATAATCAACCCCATACTGGTTCTATCAACCATATTCACGTAAATAAGTTAATGTCTCTTCGACTTAATCCATTCTTCTGGATTACTTCGAAAATACCCCCTCAACAAATTCCAGATTCTCCACGGAACAAAGACTGGTAAATAGAATAAAAGGTTTTTATAAACTGCAAAATCAACCTTTGTATTTAATAAACCTGAAAAAACCCCCGTTGATAACAAAATAATATTTACTAACCACGCCAGAAAAGAGTGATAACCCATGTCTGTCAATTGCATTATTGAAGTAATAATACAAAACACACTACTTATAAAATAATAATACGTAAAAGGTGGCGTTATAATCTCGATAAATGTAAAGAAAGAGGCAAAATTCATCTTCTTGAAAAAAATTCTTAAAAATTGTGACATATAACGCCTGTTTACAGCTAATCCACCTATATCCCACCTTGCCCTTGGTACACTGAAATCTTTAAAGGTTTCTGGCATTAATGCAAATACAGACGCACTGTCAACAAATTCTACGTTTACCCCTTTAGTATAAAGAATTGCCCACTGTTCCCTATCCTCTGTAATGGAAGTAGCAAGCCATCCGTAATCTTTTATTATCTCTCGTGTAAATGCCATTCCATTGCCCAACAACTGGGCAGATCCACCCAGAATACACAAGCCTTTGTACCTTAAATTTCTTAACAAAAATCCAAGAAATGCGATACTTGCAGTTACAGAGCAACCGGGATTAAGTATTTCGTAACGTACATTTGCTACCTGCGCACCTTCACAAAACTTCTTATTCATTTCTTTTAAAATATTTTTACTTACTATTGTATCTGCATCAATTATTAAAAATACATCTTCAGGAAGATTATTTTTAAATGCATCGTTAAAAAACCATCTCAACGCATGACCTTTACCACGATTTATCTCATCATACCTTTCAATACATAAAGCATTCATTTTTCTAGCAATAATAGCGGTGTCATCCGAACAATTATCGGCAACAACATAAACATTAAACAAAGAGGCTGGATAATCTACCTCCTGTATGCTATGTAAAGTCCTCCCAATTATCCTTTCTTCATTATGAGCTGAAATTACTATGGCAAACTTCTTCAGACTTGTTGATTCTTTCAAACCTCCTTTTTTACTAAAAGCGCCCAGACAGGTTGTAAGAAACAAATATACGGATACAGGTAAAAAAAAAATCCCGGTTATTAATAATATTGTATCAATCATGTCCTGCTTGCTTTTTAATTTCCTTTCTTACTGCATTCATAACTTCTTCAACTTCTATTTCCTTTAAACAGCGCGCATCTTTACAATCAGGCATGAGTCCCGGGTAATGGAGATAACACGGACTGCAATTTAGATTTTTTGAAACAATCGTACAATTATTTACTGATGAAACAACCTGCCACGGCGAAGTCGCACCAAATAGTACAATCGTAGGTACATTTAAGAAATTTGCTATATGAAACGGTCCGGAATCATTGCCTATGAATAAATGAGATACTTTAATAAAAGCAGCTGTCTGAACAACCGTAGTTTTGCCTATCATATTCAAAATAAATGGACTCTTAATATTCTTGTTAAGCGTTTCACTTATTAATGTTTCTTCTTTACTTCCAACAACAACAACTTTAGCGCCAAATTCATCAATTATACTCTTTATAAGCTGAACGTATTTTTCAATCGGCCAACACCTACGCTCTGAGTACCACAATACGCCAGGGTGAATCGAGATAATTGGGAACGTATTATTGGGGGTATGTAGCATTAGAAATTCATTTGCTTCCGTTAAATATTTTTCCGGTACTTCTAGTGTTTTTTCTGAATACCGCATTTTCAAATTCGCAGCAGCCAGTATATCAAGATTCTGCTTTATAATAGGGACATCATCCCTCAATTCCAATTTTATAGTATTCAATGACCCAACCCTTCCTTTAACAAACCCTAACCTGTGAGTCGCCCCAATAATAAAATTCATTAAAACTTCTTTTCTCATGCCTTCTCCCCTACTAGGGAAAAAAGTGAGGTCAAAATGTCTTTTCCTTAAAGATAATACCAGAAATAGTTTTTTTAAAATACTTTTATGCCCCCTCTTCGGATCATACTCAATTACCTCAGAAATAATATGTTTATTTGGGAATAACGTTAGTATCTCAGAACAAATATTTGAAGCTAACAAAGATATTTTTGCGTGTGGAAAATTGTAATTAAGTGATTCCAATGCTGGCAGGGCACGCAGAAGGTCACCAATACCGCCACCTCCACCTATGGCAAGAATACGCTTAATCTCAAGCGGATTGATTGTTTTGCTTTTACCATTTGAAAGGCATAATATTCTTTCCAAAATAAAATACAGAATTTCGTCTACCATTTTTCCCATTCAAGAATATTGCCCATCTTATTTATTAATCTGATTCATTTCGCGATCTTTTATGATTTTGGTTACAAACGTAGACGCCTTTTCCACTCTGTCTTCCCATGAGTACCCTTGAGCAGTTTGGATATACAATTTAATCATTTCCTCTTTCTTACCAACAACCAAAGCCGATTCAATGTTTCTCACAAATTCTTCTATGGTGCGAGACAGGAAAACAATATTACTATATTCTTCTAATTCATGTATCCACGAAGCCACTATAGGTTTGCCAGCAGCAAGGTATTCAAAGGTCTTTGTTGGTTGGCAAGCCCTGAGGAACGCTTCTCCCTGGTATGGGATAAGGCATACATCAAAACCCGTAATATAGGCAGGTAATATTTCTTGAGGCTTGGGGCCTAAAAATACGATGTTTTTTTGCTGGGTTATGTAAAAAGGGGGCTGTTCGACACATGGGCCAATAAAAACAAAAGTCCACTTAGGATGAGAAACCGATGCTTCGCGAATCCATTCCCAATTCATCTTTGAGTTTACCATGCCACCAACAAAACCGATAATTGGCTTAGAAATTGCTTCAAGTTCCGGAGCAATTTTACAATCAGAAGAAATAGACTTATTAAAAAGCGTAAAGTCTATACCTGAAGGAAGATAATAAGTATTAGGATTTTGCATTTTACGTAGGTTAAAAAGATACTTCGATGTAGCAAATACAATATCTGCTTTTCTAGTTAAGTTGGCCTCCATCGCTGATAGTTTTTTTCTTTTATTAAAATTTTGAGAATAGAAGAACCCCACATCATCATTACAATCATAGCAGGTCAGTTTTTCCTTAAACTGTCCCTTGGGATAAACAGCGTAGGGATGATATATCCATAATATCGGAGTTGTAAAGCCTAAGCGTTTTGCCGTTTTTGAAATCGTGGATGCTGTAATGGCTTGACTTACCCTGTCTGCAATTTTAAAGTGACCATACTGCAATAATAATGGCGGTGGATAATAAACAAAGAGGTTTTCCCTGACCTGATTAACTCCTCGGAGCCACAATAGCGTTTTTTTTAAATGATTCTTCCACCAATCGGGCTGGATGATCAGATTGCTGTAAGCCACTGGTGGGTCTACAAACAATACCCTATTATCCCTTGCTAACCTTGTCATCATATGATGCATTACAAGAGGAATCGAATCCCATACCAACCAGGAAATACAAATTACATTTTCTCCTTTGAACATCTACTACATATTCCTAAATTTATAATATATTTTCTTTACCAGAGACGGTGTATCTGTATGCACCATACAGCACTTTTGACATATAGGAGGGAGATATTTACTAAGAAGCCTTCGTATATGCCTAGCACGTTTACTATTCCATATTTCACTAAAAGTTTCTTCTCTTATATTACCCATTTTATAATCTGTAAACATGGCACAAGGTACTACGTCACCTAATGGAGTAATCATTGCCGACTTCCATGGTATATTGCATCTTGAGACAGCAAATTTACCTTCCAACAAAAGTTCTTTATTCTTATTAGCTAATGCTGGATCTAAATCACATTTGATTTCAGAACCACATTTCTTTTTAATATTTTCTATAACAAAATCTAATTGGTCTACTTGTTCTTTTTGAAGTAGGTATTCTGTGTCAATATTTGAAAAAGTATGATAACCAACAACCTTCTCACCCATTACACGGTTAGTTAGCTCTACAGTCTTGCTATCTAATACTGAAAGATAGTTAAAATTTATTCTTCGGACATTAAGCAACTTAGCTAAATCTACTATTTCATGTAATACCATGAAATTCCTAGACGAAACCGTACAGTTTATGAATACCTCGGGAATTTCTGTATTAAGTTCCGTTTGTTTCTTCTTGATTAATCTTATACCCTCAGTTGCACGATAAAAAGCATTTTTTGCACCTCTAATTTCATCATGTAAACTGCTACTAGCGCTATCAATAGATATCCCAAGTAAGTCTAACTTTGATGCAACTATCTTTTCAGAAAGCCCTTCATCAATTAAATAACCGTTGGAAATAGTTGAGCAGTAAATTCTTTTTGATTTACAATAACCTACTATATCAAAAAAATCATTTCTTAAGAATGGCTCTCCGCCGCAAAAATATATATAATTCACTTTTAAACCAGAGAGTTCATCTATAATTCTTAGTAATTCATCTTTCCCAAGAATTTTATCGCCAACAAGTCGAGTGTTTTTAAAATCATCTTTCCACATCTGACATATTTTGCATCGAAACATACAGTTATAGTTAAGTTCTATCGTAATACCTGTGGGGTATGGCGCATAACTGGCTCCAAAACCATAAGAGAGTTCGTGTTTTATTTTCTTAAATAATTGAACCATTAAATTATCTTAAACCCTGTAAATTGTTTCTTCTCTACTTAACAATATCTTCTCTACAATTTCCATACCTTGTATTACCGAATTATCCATATTCCCTACCTCATATTTCCATCCTCCAAATCGTCCTCTGGAATAAATGTCATTTCCCGACAAGAAACTTTGAACCTCTCTCAATACTTCATCTCTACCGAGAAAAGGGACAGGAAATGAGTGTTGCACGTCAATTAAATATGTTGAAACAATCTGAGCTTTGTCTTCCTCTTCTAAAAGTTTAGAATTAATCAATCCTCTTATAGTCTCATCAACAATTGTTTCTTTAGAAACTGATTTACAAGTCGAATAGGATGTTTCTGCAAGAAAAGAAAAATAATTTCCTCTTGGAGTCATGTTGGGTGAATAATTAGAGAGGTATGTAACACGATAAAATGGAGAATCATCCTGTGGGAAGTATATCCAATTTTTCTTACTCGGACAGGGTTTGTTAATTCCGATACCAACCATGTATCCCCCATTCCATACAAATTCTTTAGCAGACTTATTTATTTGTTCTGGTTTATTCTCTATTTTATTTAAAAGTTCATTTAGTGGAATTGTTGAAATTAATAAATCATATGACACCTTTTCTCCATCTTGAAAAACAATTTCCTTTTTTTCTACAGAAACTTTTATAGCATTTTTGTTTAAGTAAAGATGCCCATTTATGTAAGGTAAGAACTTATCAAACAAACCACCTATCCCGCCAAAAAGAGGGTATTTAAAAACATTGTTTGGTCCCCAATTACTGTCATCCCTACTATAAACGATGTTTTGGAGAATTCTCTTTATGTCTATAACACTAACTCTTTCAGCTATCCAGCCATAGTCCATCTTATCTAATGGACATGCCCATACCTTATTGTTGTATGGGGTCATAAAATATCTTGCAATACCTTTCCCAAAGAAATAATAAATCCATTCTTCGAAATTTCTACATTTACCATTCTTATAAAGATTATCAATAAGCCCCAAAATACATTCAATTACTATTTCCTTATCAGGATGAGTATGGAAATTATTCTGAAACGGGTATTTTATAAAATTGTCTTTAAGCCATACCCAACTTTCTCTTTTAAAAGATAGTGATTTGTCACCTAACAAATCGTCAACAAGGTAATTAAACCTATTATCAGTTGAGAAAATTATATGACCTCCTATATCCCATGTAAATCCCTGCCCATCCCTAAAACTGGCAGAAAGACCTCCTATATAACTGTTTTTCTCATATATCTGCCAATTTTTATAATTAAGCTTTTTTAATTGATAAGCTGCGCCAAGACCTGTTGGACCAGCCCCTAAAATAACTATTTTTCTCATATATTTTTACGTCTTTTTATAATATCGTAATAAATATCCTCGACCTTTTTTATAATTATTTCCCACGTATAATTCTCAAGTACTCTCCGTTTCCCCCATTGCCCCATAAACCTTGCCGTTTCAGGATTTTGAAGCAATGTTATTATTTTGTATGCTATATCTTCCGGCGTTGGATTTACAAGGAATCCCCCCTGACCATTATTGGTAATTTCAACTAATTGCGGAATTTTTGCTCCAATTATTGGTTTCTCAAACATCCATGCCTCAAGGAATGTACCACCAAGACTTTCCTCTAACGATGGCATGCAAAAAACATTGCAAGCCTTCAACAATGCTGTTTTTTCATTTTCTGATACAACACCAAGTACAATAATTCTTGGATCACAATAACGTCGAAATATCTCTTCAGAATTTCCTTCTTTTGGTCCTGCAAAGAAAAAATAGGTATCTGGGAACTTCTCCCACACAATATTTGCAGCTTTTAAAAGCTCTTCCATACCCTTAGATGCAACATTACGACCTAAAAATAATATAATCCTTTTGTTATTAAGATTATACTTCTGCCTAATGTCTTCTGTTGTTTTATCAGCAACCAAAGGTCCCACACCAACATTGTATAATTTCTTTGAATCTATACCTTCCTTAATATAAAAATTCCTTTCAAAATCAGTCATTGCTATAATAGCATCCGCTTCACAACATAATTTATACCAGTAATTATCTGTCCAACCCCTCGGACTTAAACAAAGTTGAGGATTATAGGAATAATAATTCGTATTATTTATACCTACAGTCTGATTTTTATGATACAAATGTAAAACAGGCGTATATACAAAAGGAATTCCAAGCCTTTTTGAAGCTTTAAGCGCTGCGTAACCAAGATAGGAAACACCTCCATGGACACAATGCAAAACATCTGCAGCTTCTATTAACCCTAGTAATTTCTTCATGTAAAAGTTCGATAAATTCTCCATCGCTAACTTAATTATGAAGCTGGGCAATTTTGGACTCTGTATCCTAGCAAAAGGAAAATTTACAAACTTTTCAACAGGTGTTAATGGCAATCTCGTTACATCTGCAAAATTATCTTTATACCTTGTTGCATTCGCTGGTGCTTTAAGTATACATGCAAACCACAGGTCACCAGAGAGTTTATCATGCTGATTATCAATCAGGGTTATAACGTTAATATCGTGTCTCTCTGATAGTACTTTAACTAACTCATGAGTATGTAATTCACATCCGCCAATGGCAGGCCAATACACAGGTAATACATAAGTAACTTTCATTTTAAATACAGTTTCACAATCCTTTCAAATATCAATATAGCACTTCATTATTGAATGTGCGTATCTTTTCTATGAGCTTCAAATAAAATATTCTCATAAAGCCAAATTAACAGAAATAAATTTATTTTCTGATTTCATATACGACAACCACTTCATCTTCGGATACCGGGTTTGACAGGATTTTGTTGAGGAACGTAATAAAATCATTAAATCCCGATCCGTCCATAAAGACCTTTTGATAATCGCCCCTCTCCGACTCCCCCCGCCACACTTCTATTCTATGCTTGTTTACAGAATAAGGGAAAAACATATCGGAAATAATATTTCTTTGACTTTCTTTTACTTTTTGGAAACTCCTTTTTACCATGAGATTTTTATGGACAATTACATATTTTATTCCATTTTTCTTCAGATTGTCTAACGATTCGCTTATCTCTTTTTCTGTAAGATTGATTGTATAATAATTACCAGGCTCAGCAAGAAGGTGTAGGACTGGATTGTTTTCTATAAAATATTTGGAGTATAAAGGTGTTCTTGCGACATAACCGCCTACTACTTTCTTCCCATGTATCGTCTGGTAATACATTGAGTATGCGCCGCCAAAATCATTAAGTGGGGCGTCCACTACAACATAATCCTCCTTATCGTTAGCAATCTTTTTGTATATATCAGGAATTTTAATTTGAGAAAAGGTAGTCCTTGGTATCGCAAGATATTCCAATATCACTAAACCAATTATAAGAAATACTACAAACTTGTAATTCTTCTTCATAACTGTCTCTGAAATTACAAATCCAACCATTACAGCCGTACCTAGTGTAACAAAAGAAAGAAACCTGTGCGGCGTTCTTATTACCTGGACAACAGGAATATTTTTTAAGATTGCAAATGGTAATGGAATCTCGCGGAAATCCTTATTAAATATAATAAGATGCGGTCCCAGGGCAAAAACAAAGAATACGCATGTCGCTATGAGCCAAACACAGGTATCTTCTCTCCTCAATTTAAATACGAAATAAATACATAATGTTAACACTGTATAACCCAGCACTGTTGGCCAAGAATAAAGCCCAAATTCCTTTGAGGGCATTAAGCCCAGAAGCTGTGTATAGGATGATAAAGGCGCATAGAGGTATTCTCCCCGATGTAATAATTCTTTAATTAAAGGGTATATGAATGGCGTTACTAATATTGCACTAATACATAGCATAACGAAGAACATCTTTATAAAATCTGTTTTCCATGTGCTTTTGTAGTAATAAATCAAAAAAATAATAATTATAAAAAATGTAAAAATAAAATATTCCCAGAAGGAAATGGCTATCAGTGAGAGGAATATCGCGGAGAGGAAACAATTCTTAAAGCCGCCATCTTTTATTAATTTTATAAAAAAAAGGCAAAATAATGGTATCCATTGAATAGTTGCTACGTTAATTCTTGCATACTCCTCCTGGTGAAATATTGAGAATGCAAATATTATCCCGCCTATAAAAGCACCCATCCTGTTCTTTGTTAAATAACGCACCAACAGGTAACAACCGAAGGCACTGAGAATGAAGGTATGCAGAAAAAGAATGTTGTATGCTGCGGTTCTTGATGTAAATAATTGTATCGGTAAGGAAATTATGTAGTTATACATATTCATTGTGTGAAAGGCCATGGTAGTGCCTACAGGGTAAAATATGTAATCCGTCTTATAGGGCATAATCATATGTTTTAAAAGTGCCTCTTTTACCCACCAAAGGTTCCAAATATTAAATAAATAATCCTTCTTATTAAAGTTGTAAGGAACATTTATTTCGAAAATCATCGGATAAGTAAAAAGGCTTGTTAAAAATATATACGATAAAATTACAAAAACATATTCCCTGCTGCGTATCTGTTTTCCCATAATCTATTCCCGCCAGCGCTCCTCTTTAAACGTATTCTTTGTTATTCGATCTGTAAAAAAACATAGTTTCAGATCATACTAAAATCATAAATAAACACATTTTTCGGCATATCCATATACAGTAGATACCCTACTTTCTATACTTCCATTCTTCTATAACGTTATTATATATTTTTAATAATCTATCAACATGCTCATCCTTATTTATAAAACGTTTTACCATTTCTTTTCCGTTTCTACCAAATTTCTCTGCTAAAGAACTATCCTCTAAAAGAAGTTTAATTCTCTCTGCAAATTGTTTTTTATCAGGAAATTTTACAAGAAAACCGTTTTCTCCATCTTTCAACCATTCACTTATACCGCCGACATCAAAGGAGACAACAGGCTTTCCAAAATACATTGCTTCAATTCCTATAAGACCAAAAGGCTCAGGATATATGGATGGCACAACAACCACGGCTGCTTCATTATAATATTGCGATAAATTGCTATGCTGTATATGTCCAACCAAATCTATTTTACTTGAGAGCCCAACAGCATCAATCTTCTTCCTTGCCTCGCATTCATAACTACCATAACCAATAATTTTCGCCCGCCACTGAATATCTTGTATTAAACTTAAAATATCAATTAATTCCCCCACTCCTTTATTCTTTTCAATCCTACCAACATAAAGAATAATATTGCTTTTCTCTTCTTTTTCTCTCCAATCAAACCAATCGTTTTCTACGTTTAAATAATAATAAAGTATCTCTATATTTTCTATTGAGACTCCGTTCCTGACTAATTCATCCCTCATATATTTACTCGCAACGATAATCTTTATGAGTTTTCTATATTGCCGCATCTCAGTATTTTGAATTATTATATTTTTTAAAGTTGATATAATACTACCCTTTTCAGAGAACCCTATACATCCGGAAGTCAAACAACCCCAGCCGACAGGTCTCTTGCAGATATTATCCTCCGGATTATATATCTTTTTGCGGTTTAAGCAAAACGCCATAATATCATGCGCTGTATGTATAGTCGGCCGCATCCTTATCATTTCCCTTATAACTAAAGGACTAGTATAACCATGAAAACCGTGTATATGAATTATATCAGGATTGACCTCGTCTACTATTTTCCTAACCTCTTTTATCAGGGATAAACCCCGTAAAAGACCGGGTGATGGCGGAATAAAATACTCTTTTCTCCTACTACTTTTATACCCATTATCCTTCATGGCCGAATATAGAACGGCAATCTCAAGTCCTCTTTCCTCAAGGGAATTAATAATATCGGTGAAGTAAACCTCAGCCCCACCCCACGGCAAATAATGGTCATGAACTTGCAATATCCTCATAGAGGATCAAAATCTCCAAACATTACATGCCAGTTTCTTGAATCTTTAAGCACATTTTCGTCTATTCCCTTTTCGTCATAAATTTTGTAAACCATGCGGTGCTTATATATATTGTCACTTATCGCAAACCCGGCATTTAGAAAGCCATTTAGTAAAATGTCATCTTTTAAAAGCACGGCAACAGAAAAATCTACACCTCCGGATACAAAATAATTTAAAGCTGTTTTTAGCAGCTCTACAGGAATACCTGCATCCTTGAGGCATAATAGCTCCATAATAAGCCCCACCCTTGCACCCCAGAAATATGTGGAGTCATCAATAATTTTCAGGACTATACATCCTTTTATTTCAGCCCCCTTCCTTGCAAAGAAGATTTTATACTCCCTGGTCGGTTTTTTTAAGTAACGCCAATTCATATAAACGCCGTCCCTGACAGCAAGGAGAGGGTAATAGTCCTTAACTTTGTTCCATAATTCATCGTATTCGCTATTAAATTCTACGACTTCTTCTACTGATATATCAGATTGCCTTTTTGTTAAATTTATTTTAATCTTATAAAAATATTCACTCATCTGCTGGATGAGGCTGAATAATACCTTTGGCAGGAATGGGAACCTTCGTTTTACAGGAAATAAAAAACTTAATCTTGTGGATAAAGTTGCTAACTCACCGATATCTTTATAACCCAGGAACCTCTTGCCAATCAGATAAGCAACTTGATTTGGGAAACCGAATCCAAAACTAACATCTTCCTCGGATGTTGCTTCGTATTGTCTGTTGAACATGTCTAACTGAACATCGAAAGATAATCTGTAATCAGGATGTATAAAATTTTCAATCGGATGGCCTACTTTAACAATTTCGTCCTTATATTTAAAATCAACTGGCCAGTTCGCATACTGTCCTATGACTTTTCCATCCGCTTCCACAACTGTAATATAATTCGCAATATCTTTGACTTTTGCTGGATTTTCTTTCATCTTCCAGCGCCATTCGTCAAGCGTTCTATGCCTGTCTTTACAAAGTATCTCATTGAAAAGACGATTTATTTCTATTTCATCTCCGTCTTTATATTTCCTTACTGTATAAGTGCTCTGTTCCGTCATATATGAACCAATTACCCCATATATCCTAAATCCCTCAACATTTTTCTCATCTTTTCATCCTCTTCGTCAGAATAGATACCTTTATCATCAGTCATATATTCACTTATAATCTTTGTATACCTTACAGGATTAGCTTCTTGAAAAGACTCCTTAAATAACTGAGTCAATACTTTTCCATCCATATCGTCAGGAACTGGAACTCCCAAAACATGTAGTATTGTGGGCGCTATATCTGTAATATTCAGATTATCAACACCCTCCCCACGCTTTACATTTGCACCTTTCATTATAAATATCCCATCCATTCTGTGGGTACCGGAACTCTTATCTGCATAATTAAATAACCCCCAATTATATACTTCTTTTTGTAAGAGATATTGTCCTTCTTTCATATCAACAAAAATATCAGGGGCAAGGTAAGTATAAGGTCCGTTATATATCTCCTCTTTTTTATAAATTTTGCTGACAACCCTTTCACCCGTTTTGGGATCTTCTACCTTGCGCAACTTCTCTATTATACTGTTCCTTATTTCCTCGTATTCTTTCCCAGACTCAACTATTCCATAAGGTTCTCTACCCTTAAGATTAATATATATCCCCTGTTCCGTATGATTACCTGAATATGCTTTTGTTTTATTCCAATTTATCAATTCGTGCACGCGCAAGCCTTCCCTTGGGTCTATCTTTCTCCAGAGTAACGGTAAATACGATATTGGCACTGTCCATTCAATTGCTTTTACGCCCGCCCTTCTCAAAATTTTATATATTATGTGAGGAAGTCTGAATTTCCATAAAGAGATATATTTTGGTTTAAAAGTTAAAAAACCTTCTTTTGCCAGCCACTTATTAATGTAAAAAGCCTTATGCTCCGGACCAGCACCATGATCTGAAACAACCATAACAACGGTATCTTCGTCCAATCTTCTTAATATTTCCCCCACCGAGGAATCAACACATTTATAAAACTCGGGTATTATTTCAGAGTATTCAGAATGTTTATATAACGGGTGGGATTTGTCGTAAAATTTCCAGAAATGATGCTGCATCACATCAATCGAATAGAAAACTGCCATGAAGAAGTCCCATTCATATCTCTCCATAAGATACAAAATTGCTTTCTCTCTTAATTTCACTATTTCCCTCCACTCTTTTAGCAGGTTATCAAAAATATCCGCATAGAGTGAAACCATATCGCCGTATAAAACCTTGTAACCGCCGATTGCCTTATTTAACTCATGCATTAATTCTTTTGGATACGAAAACCCGCTATTTGTATCCAACCCATACTGCATACCAGGTATTATAAATCCATTCACCTCCTCGGGAGGATAGGTCATTGGCATGTTTATGATTCCAACCTTCTTCCCATTCTCTGATAATATTTTCCAAATCGTCTTTGCCTTGTTAAATTTTGAATTCAGGATAGGCCTCTGATATCCAAGATTAGGAGGCGCATAAAAATCAAAGACACCGTGTTTGCCCGGATTTTTCCCTGTCATAAATGAAGTCCATGCAGGAGGAGTTACTGGTGGGATTGTAGACTTGAGTTTTCCCGAAACACCTTCTTTAATCAACAACTCAAGATTCGGAAGTGCGCCCTTTTTTATTAATGGATTTATAATATCAAATGTTGCTGAATCTATTCCAATTACAAATACCTTCTTATTCATATTCATCTTTTACTAAAATATGTTTGAATTTATCATTTATTACATCCAATATGTCTTTTGCAGATATATTATCAATACAGCTCCTCATATTTAGCTGGCATTCGTCCTTTATATAGCACACTTGAAGCGCCCGTGACGGTGAATAGGGCGCAATGGGGTCGTAAAATCTGCAATCGTTTTGACTCTGTATCGCAACGCCTATATCTCCGTAAGGACCTGTCACCATGCCAGACGTAGGTCCATAAATGCCTATTGATGGTATTCCCAGCGCCACAGCAATATGAAGAGGACCTGTATCGGCGGCTATAACAAAGTTACATTTAGAAATCAATCCAACAAGTTCATCAAAATGCAATTTGCCAATTACGATTGGTTTTTTAGAAATGGCTTTACACACGCCATCATTTAATTTGTCATCCATACTGAATAATAAAATTCTGAATTTTGCAAATAAATCAACATTTAAAATATCAATTAATACACCGGGCAATAAACTTTTTATTCTTATTGTACTCGCTGGAAATACACCAATAATCCTTTCGTTTTTTATCTCGTTTTCTACTAAATATTTCTCTGCAAATGTTTTTCCTTGTTCAGAAACACTTATATCGAACTTCATCTTTTCAGGCACTTCGTATCCAAGATCCTGTAAAATTTTCTGATAAACAGTAAGTATGTGTGAATCAGCCGAAACATACATGGAAAGGTAATTATCCATCAGGACAATCCCCTTACACCCGATCAGCTTCGCTGCTATACTAAAAAACCTTGTAAAAGGTATTCTTGGATCATTCCTCATTATTATGAAGTCGAACCTTCTCATGAGGAAACTAATCCTTACCAAAGCCAGCAATTTTTTAAATCTTGAAGAATTCCTTGCGATTCCAAAGTCGTCTAAATTAATCACCTTGTTTACAGACCTTACTGATTTAAGGAATTCAACTGCATAACCTCTCGTTAACACAGTGATATTCACTTGCGGGGTATTGTCCTTTATCACCTTAAACACGGCGGAAAGGAAAATAGCGTCTCCCATGGCAAGCAGGTGATTTATAAATAAAATATTTCCGGCGTGTTTTAATTGATTTGATACACTCATTTATTACATATAGCCCAGATTTTTTAACCCTTCTTCGATCTTTTGCCTTTCTTCAGCAGAAAATTGAATATCAATGGGCTTATGAGCTTTAAATTGATCGGCTTTCAAATAGGATATTGAGTGGCTTTCAATGTAATCGTTTTCAATTGCATCGGATATAACCTTTCCATCCATATCATCAGGCACTACATTTTCTGCAAGATAAAGAATAGTAGGAGCAATATCCACAATATTCATTACAGGTAATTTTTGTCCTTTCTTAATATTGGGACCCGTTATCATAAATATCCCATTCATTCTGTGATTAGCTGGCGTTGGATCATTTGGCTTTTCAAAAAGCTCATTGCCTGTCAATGCAGCTGTAAATGCATATTCCATATTTTGGGTAATAAGGAGAATATCGGGCGCATCCTTCACGTAAGGGCCTGAATATATATCCTCCCTTTTATAGGCGGACTCTATTACATTTTGGCCTGTTTCCTGATCGGTGGCCTTTAATAACTCCCCTATAATGTATGTTTTCAACTCATCATACTGATTTTCATCCACAATCCCATTCGGTTCCCTGCCTTTCAGATTAATTCTTATGACGCCGTCAGTCCAGACGAGATTCGCATACGCCTTCGTCTTATCCCAATCAACTTGCTCAACGGGGTGTTTCAAATAAGGTACGAGAACAGGTATACAGGCAGAAGTTATCTTATACGGTAAGAATTTATTCAAAGGGGATAGCCTCAGCCTGTCTAATATCCTTGATATTTTTTTCTTTTCTATCTTTATACCTCTGGATGACTCATTTTTCAAGACAAGCAGTCCCTTCTTTTTAAGCCACCTGTTCAAGTGGAATCTTTTCTTTAAAGGACCGCCTCCGTGATCGGACATTAATATTATTATACAATCTTCCCCGGCAATCTTTAATAAATCTGATAAATACTGGTCCATTCTTTCGTAAACCTGAGCAATAACATCACCATATTTTTTCGTTTCTTCTATATGCGTGGATGAATAGTCGTTATCCAGAAATTTAAATGCCGCATGTTGAATAAAGTCTGTTGTCCTGAACACCACCATAAAAAAATCAAACGGACCTTTTTCCCTTATTAAGTACTCCGCAACATCCTTTCTCATCTTAGTATAGCTGTATAATCTTTTAAGACTTTCTACAGGATTACACCTGGTACTCAACATCAGGTCTCTGTCAATTGTATAATCGCCTATCTCCTTAATAATTTCAGTATGTAATTCTGGAGGACTGGTAAAGATGCTTTGTTCAGAAGGAACTGGCATCCCCGAAATCATATATCCATTTATTTTTTCAGGAGGAAATGTCATAGGAATATCTATTAAACCTATCTTTTTTGCTGAATCAAAATAATCCCACAATTTCTTTGATTTTATATTTAAACTTGTAGCAAGCTCTGTATCGTAAGAACCTTCTTTATAAGAATAGAAACCAAAAGCGCCATGTTTTCCTGGGTTTTTCCCAGTCATAAATGATGCCCATGCAGGCGGTGTAACAGGTAAGACTGTAGAACGAAGCTCCCCCCATGCCCCATTTCCCATTATCATTTTAAAAGTCGGTAATCTTCCTTTGTCAACGAGCGGGTTTATTATGTCAAAGGTAGCTCCGTCCAAACCTATTACCATTACTTTTGTATTATTTTTGTTCATTTAATTCAAATACCTTGAACTCCTCCCTTAATAGTGTTCCAACCTGTGCATCTAAAAGCCTTCCAACTACAAAATAACTACCCTTCTTCATGTTTAGTTTGTTAAACGGCACTTCGTATTTTTTTTCCTCTGAAGTTCCCGCCTTAATTACTAATCTTGCGCTCTCTAACGGAATCATGATACCCATATTGGCTCTTATAAAAACCTTCAAATCAACATCTTTATCAAACAATGACTCGTTAGAAATCTTAACAATCATTACATCTTTAATAACGTTTGAATTTGTATTCTCTTTAGTTGTACGAATTTCAATTACCGGATTAGGCTCCCCAATAGCAAGGAGATTGTGCTCCCTGCATATATATATTGTGCCATCGCTGTCTATGGCGGGCGCTGTATTTATCATCCCACCAACGATTGTCCACCTTACTGTTCCGTCTTGCGTAAAAGAATATATTTTATCCCCTATTGCACCCACATATACATTGCCCTCTGCATCAATCACTGCAGATGCCTCAATTGGACCATTTGTCTTGTAGCTCCATTTGATCTTGCCACTACCTGAAAATGCATAAAAATTATTATCCCAGGAACCAATATAAACAGTTCCATCATTTGCAATCGCCGCAGAAGCCCTGATATCATTACCTGTTTCGTAACTCCACCTTAAAACACCTTCGGGCGACATAGCATAAAAAGTACCTTTTCTTGAACCAATATATATTGTACCGTCATCACCAATAGACGGAGATGCCCTCAGCCCGCTATCGGCTTTAAACTTCCATTTTAACTGCCCTGTCTTATTAACGGCGTAAAGATTACCGTCATATGAACCAACATATATCGTGCCGTCATTGGAAATAGCAGGTGAGGAAGCGCTGATCGCTCCAACCGAAAATTTCCACCTGAGAGTGCCGTAGGGATTGACCGCGTAAAGATTTTCATCGTGTGAACCAAAATAGATTATTCCATCGCCATCTATTGCAGGCGAGGAATTCACCCTGCCTCCTGTGGTAAATACCCACTTAACCATGCCATCTGGCGTGAGGGCATAAACACAATGATCTGCTGAAGGCAGAAACAACGTACCATCAGAGGCAACGGCTACAGAGTTCCTGTTAATATCCCGCGTTTGAAACATCCAGAGCAGTCTACCGTCCGGAGAAACAGCATAAAATCTTGAGTTATCGCCTCCTGCATAAATTACTCCATCAACTCCTATTACCGGCGAGGCCTCAAAAAGCCCCTCTATGGGAAAGTTCCATTTTATTATCCCTCTTTTCGGGCCAACAAATGGACTCCGTCCTGTTCGGTGCAAATCCCCTTGAAACATAGGCCATGGGGTTTTGAACAACGCATTTGCAGGTATTATGAGTGAATTTAACGCCTCTTTCTTCTTTGATAATTGTTCAGAATGTACCTCTCTTTTTGAATATATTTTTAACTTCTTGCATGATAACACACACACATTTAAAAAAACGAGTATTAAGATTGCAGTAAAAAACCGTTTCTTACAAACTATCATCCCAATATATCCAAAAAATGTTCGCCAGTTTTATAATTCTTTATAATATTTGTTATTACTCGATGTATCCAAGATTCTTTAATTGTCTTCTTAATTCTTCTTCTTCCTCACCCAAAATAGCTTCAACTTGCTGCGCTCTATACTCAGTAGTAGTTGTAAGATTGACAGGATTTTCTCTAAGATAATTATCATTTATCACTTCCCGCAACACCCTTCCATCTATATTTTCTGGAATTTTTAAACCCAATAAATAAAGCACTGTTGGCATTATATCAATAATCTTTGGATTATCTAACTTAACGCCGCTCTTTATATCAGGACCTTTGATCATAAAAATTCCATTCACGCAGTTATGATGATGTCCACTAACGCACCTGCCTTCGTTCGGTATAAACGCTACGACATCTTTTGACTGTAAACTCTTTTGCGGTTGATAAAGCGATTTCCACGGCGTAAAGTATAAATCATAAGCATCTTCCAAATAAGGACCGTGGTATATCTCGTCCCTCCTGTACACCTTATCAGTAACCTTTTCTCCTGTTTGAGTATCTATTAGTTTCGATAACTCATCTTTTATAAAGTTAATCGTTTCATCATATTTTTCTTTGCTAACTATTCCATTTGGTTCTCTGCCATTCAAATTTATATTTATTCCAGTATTGGTCGCATAAGCCTTTGTTTTGCTCCAGTCAATAATCTCAGACAACGGCTTTAATTGTCTTTTCAGAAAAGGCACCTTTATATTCCTCAGTTTTTTCGGGAAGAATACAAGAACGTCTCTTAATCCAAGGCGAGTCAACACCCTTTCGAGTTCTGTCTTCCTTATCAGAGTTCTAAAAGGCTTCTCCTCTTTAAGCACAAGTAGTCCCTTTTCCAATAACCATCTGTTAGTAAAGAAGAATTTATGGACGGCACTAGCACCATGGTCAGACATAATTATAATAATTGCATCTTCCCCCGCCTTTTCTACTATTTTTCCAACAGCGGTATCTATTCTTTTGTAAGTGTCAAAAATTATACTGCCGTATTTCACGGCTTCCGATGGTTTGTGGTTTGGATGATTTTTATCCATGTGTGCCCAGAAATAATGCTGCACCACATCGGATGACTGAAAGACCGTCATCAAAAACGACCAATTATATTTATCCATCAAATAAATAGTCCCATCTGCAATCTTCCCAACAGCGACTTTATGCAGTGCCGCTATTCTTGACGGAATATCATTAACATTATTCGAACTGTCTATAATTTGCTTCAAATTTTCAATTCTAAGTTCATTCAGTTTTAAAATATCTACTAATTCACCTATTACCGCAGGTGGATAACTCTTCATTTTCTCAACCTGTGCGGCCTTAATATTAGAAACCATAACGCCATTGACTTCTATTGGCGGATATGTAAATGGAACTGTTACTACTATGGACTTCTTATCATTTTCAGTAAGAATCTGCCATAGCGACTTTGCCTTTACATAAGTAGAATTAACAATAGGTCCCTCATCATAAGTCCTGTGCGTATCCGACAAAAAGTAGTAAATCCCATGCTTTGCGGGATTCATTCCAGTAGCGAAAGAAACCCAAGCTGGCAATGTTATTGGTGGAATAGTAGAAGTTAACTCACTCCAGGAGCCGTTTTTCATAATTGAGGCTAAATTTGGTAATTCGCCTTTTTCAATCATAGGGTGGATTACATTAAAAGTACCTCCATCCAAACCTATTATTACAACTTTATTATTTTTCATTCTAAATATCCCAACCCTTTCAGTTCCTTCTGTATAGCCTCTCTCTCCTCATTTGTAAAAACAAATTCTTTTCTGGTTACATGTTCGCCTTCACTAAACTCCATGGGATTTTGACTTAAAAAGTCAGATGTAATTGCATCTTTTAAAACCTTTCCGTCAATATTAGATGGTACCGGTTGTCCCATCAGGTACAATACTGTAGGAAGAATATCTATTATTGACGCCCCATGTATAACCTTACCTCTTTCAATATCCTTTCCACTTGCCACAAAAATACCATTTATACTCGAGAAATGCGTTCCGCTCAACATCTCTTCATCGCCTGTATTTTTAAATACACCATCCTCTGAAATGTCTATAGATACCTGACAGGGAAACTCATTTTTAAAAATGAATAAAATATCCGTAGCATAATCCAATGACTCCCCATTGTATAATTCTTCCTTCTGGAAGACATTTTCAATTATACAATTTCTATCTGTATAAGATAATGTTTTAAGCTCATTTTTGATATAATTTACCAGTTCGTCGCACTCAGATTTTTCAACTATACCCATCGGGTCTCTTCCTTTAAGGTTGATATTTATACCAAAAAGCGTCCCGTATGCCCTTGTTCTCTGCCAGTCAACAATTTCCCTTAATGGGATATTCGTCATTCTTGGTACGGGAAAACTAATACCTTTAATTCTGCCTGGTAAAACTTTTACAAGCTCTCCAAGCCCAAAACGTCTGGAAATTTCCTTAAGATTTCTTCTCGCAACCGTCAATCGTTTTCTTTTCCCTGGTTTAATAACGAGTAATCCCTTATCCATCAACCAATTATTCAATTGAAATTTATAATATAAGGGACCAAATCCATGGTCAGAAAAAATTAACAAATTAACGTCATTCCCTATTTTACTTAAAAGCTCGCCAATGAAGGCGTCAATTGCCTTGTAAATATTAAAAATCTCTTCCGAATATTCCGACCTTCCTGAGTCATATAAGGGATGACTTTTATCCATAAATTTCCAAAACCAATGTTGAGTTAAATCCGTGTTGTTAAAATAAAGCATTAGAAGGTCCCATTCGTGTTTACTCATCAAATATCTAATGGCCTCTTTCTCTTTTTCAAACTTATAATAAAGATTACTCAGACTTCTTGAAAAAAAGTCTTTTGAACTAGACCTGTATTTCATTCTAACATCAGCGCTAAACGGCATCCTCGAATAATCCACGTTGCCAAGGTGCGCAAAAAGTTCATTTTTTAAAGACTCAGGGTATGTAAACGGATTAGTTTTCATTATTTCAGGCTTGACCTTTGACACCATAATACCGTTTACAGGCTGTGGAGGATACGAAAGAGGGAAAAGGAAACTAATAATTTTTTTATCAGTTTTTCCAAATAATTCCCATATAGTTGGCGCTTTAATAGTCGAAGAATTAGCAAGGTTTTTAAATGTCTCATAATTATTGTGATTTGTTATTGTAAAATCAAATATTCCATGTTTACCAGGATTCATACCGGTAAGGAATGAGGAAATAGCAACGGGTGTATATGATGGAATGGTTGACCTCAAAAAACCTTTAGTTCCAGTATCAATTAAACTTTTCAGGTTTTTCAATTCGCCTCTTTCTATAAGAGGATTGATAATATCAAAAGTTGCCCCGTCAATACCTAGAATAACTGTTCTGTTTTTCATATTCTCTAAACAAGAACTGACTTATAAATTTGACAAAATGTACTACTTTACTCACATCTTCTTAAAATAAGCACCCCGTTAATACCGCCAAATCCAAAAGAGTTAGTCATAATAACATTTAATCTTGCCTTTCTCGCTTCATTAGGCACATAATCAAGGTCGCAATCTGGGTCGCGTTCTGTATAATTAATTGTTGGTGGAATAATACTATCCCTAAGTGAGAGGCAACATGCTATAAGCTCGATAGCCCCGGATGCTCCGATAGTGTGCCCTATCATGGATTTTATAGAACTTACTGGTATTGAATATGCCTTGTCGCCAAACACTTTTTTAATCGTTTCCGTTTCAATTTTATCATTCAACATAGTCGAAGTACCATGTGCTTTTATATAATCAACTTTATCTGGAGAAATATTTGCATCTTTCATTGCAATTGAAATTGCACGCATTTGACCATAAACATTTGGCGCTGTAATATGCCTTGCATCGTAAGACGAACCATACCCAATCACTTCAGCATATATATTTGACGATCTTTTTAGAGCATGTTCCAATTCTTCCAATATAACAATACCAGCGCCTTCACTTATCACCATACCGCTTCTATCCTTACTAAACGGCCTGCAAGCGCCCTCTGGATCATCATTCTTTGTAGATAAAACTCTCAGCGCACACCATCCACTCCAAATTCCAGGACTAATAGTAGCCTCCGTGCCGCCAGTAACCATAACATCAGCGTAACCATGTTTTATCAATCTATATGCCTCTCCTATTGCATTCGCACCAGAGGTACAAGCCGTTGCAACAGTATAACCATGCCCCATTAACCCATATCTTCTTGAAACATTACATGCAATCGCATTATACATTATTGTTGGTATTGCCATTGGTTGTACATACCTTGGACCTTTTAAATCATGAAGGGTATGCTGAAAGTCATCAGAGGTGATTCCACCTATCCCCGTTCCAATAATAATACCTGCATTTTCATCTGGTTTGAAACCTGCATCTTTTATAGCTTCCTCAGTCGCCGCAATGGTAAGGTGACTGACCCTGTCCATATCTCTTACCTCTTTTATATCAATAAACTGCAATGGGTCAAATTCCCTTATTTCTCCTGCAATTTGCGTTTTATATGTTGTTGGGTCAAAAAAACTAATTTTCTTTATGCCTGATTTACCTTTAATAATGGCATCCCAGAATGTCTCTTTACTTGTGCCCACACATGTAACTACACCAATACCAGTAATAACAACCCTTCTTTTCATTTTTTTAAATTCTTTTTTATGACCTCTACTGCATTTTTAAAAGAGTTAATTTTTACGGCATCCTCGTCGGATATTGATATATTAAAATGTGTTTCGAAAATAGACAACAATTGAAGGGCTTTAAGTGAATCTCCCCCAAGCTCAGCTATTGTAGAATTCTTTTTTATATTTTGAATACCTACTTGGAGCTGTTCAGCTATTATATCTCTCACCTGTTGTTCAACATCATTTAAATCATTCATAAATCTTTTATCTCCTGACTTAAGTTTATATACAGAGGTTGCATCTATAATTCAGAATTAGATATTCAAATTCACTTATCCCTTGTATATGAATTGCTCATTTCAATTATTCACCTCTCTTGTTATTTAACCGTCCCTTCTTAGAATCTCTAAAATCTTTCTACGAAAACCCCTCATAGAAAAAACAAAGAGAAGATACGACATTATTGCTAGTATCAAAATTATAATGTTATTCACAGAATATAGGTGAAGTATTAATAATATGAAAAAGATAATAGCCATCGGAATTAATACCTTAAAAGATTCCATCATTCCTAATCTACTTATACCCCACACTGTTTTAAGGAGATAATTCCTTAAAAACGTCTCAATGACTTTTGACACCAGAAACGCTATTGCAGCGCCGAGGAAACTGTAATAAATAATCAACGGCACAGCAAGAATAAGATTTACACAGAATATCAGTATTGACCAAGGAATAAATTTCTTTATCTCCCGAGTCGCAGTAAGCGTCATAGAAACTGGCGTATTAAATACCTGAAGTGCACTAGCCCAACCAAGAATAATAAAGGCTGTAACTGATGGTAAGTACGCTTCACCAAATATGATAGTGATAATTTCAGTTGGGAAAAAAGTAGTAGCAACAATCAATGGAAATACAATCAACACAAGTAATTTTTCTGTTGAACCTTTTATTATATCCTTAATTAACTGAGTATTCTCAACATTAGCAGATACAGTAGGAAGTGCTGCCTGTTTTAAACTATAAGGTAGCATCATTGTAAGTTTATTTATCGAGGAAGGAGGGTTATAATAACCCATTGCGAGTTCGCCAGGTAAAGGACCCGGTAGTCTTGAAAGAAGTAAGATATTCAAGAATCTGTTAGTTTGCTGAAAAAATAAAATTACCGCATAGGGTATGGACTGTAATGTTAAATCTTTCCAAACTGACAGATTGAACGAAAATTTGTATTTAAAGAATTTCTTTCTCAGCCAAATACCAGAAATAGCGGCGCCTAATACATTGCCTATAAGAGAAATAATAACAATCCCTTTTAGACCATAACCGTAATAAAGCGCCAAAATGTTAAACACACTACTCAGGAAAGATACCAAAATAGAAACAAGGGAAGGCACTTTAAACTTTTCATAAGCCATATACAATATCTTGAAGGAATTTGAAAACGTTGAAAATACTGCTGTTAGTCCAACTATATATACTAATTGTTTAACATTATCTTTATATCCCAATACATTAACTACCAGAATAAGGATCGGATACGCAAGAAGAACAATACTTATCCTAAGTGCAAGCACGTTATTAAAAAGTAATTTTGCTTTTTCTTTTTCTCTGGATATTTCCCTTACAGCCATTGGTCCTATGCCAAAGTTCGCAAAGGAAAAAAATAAAAATCCAATTGTACCTATAAATGCATATAAACCGAAATCACCGGGTCCGAGGACCCTGGCTGCATATGCAATGAAAAAAGCAGCAAACAGCTTATTTGCTATGCTAGAAATAAATACAAATCCAGTGTTTTTTATTATTAGTTTTTCTACAGTCAATCAACTACCTCAATATCTTTTAAGCCAAATACAACATTTAAAGTAAGAGATCGAAAAGGCATTTTAAGGTATGTAAGTTCGTCAAACAAACAATATCAAAGCGAAAATACTTATTTCCCGGAAGGTAAAGGAAAGCTAACAATTTATTTAAGTGAATTGATTTTTTGTCTTACTGCCAGTTTATAAGTTCAACGATTTAAAGACTTTTATATCAAGAAATTTTATGTAGACACTTTTTCTCTATCCGTATTCCCAACAAACCATTATTACCACTATTCCAAACCCCGAAAACCTTATTTAATTAAATCTTTATTCTAAATAAAATCCCGAATCACACTTAATCTACTATCATTTAGAACTTGTCTTGGTCAATCAATTAAGTTTATTGCTCCAGTGCCTAAACCTTTAACTTTTAATCTTTAATGTTACAAGGGATACACATTAGCTAAGTTTATGGAGGTGAAATTACAATTGGTACTTTACTTTTACTCGCACCAGCACTTTCTCCTTGAAAAACATCTTCAACACGTGGAGCAACTATTATAGCTTGTTCCATAAACAAAATGGGACGAATAATTTTCTCGAAATGCGAAAAGAACCTATCAACGTTAGCAATAAATGTTCTCGGGACAAAAACTACATCTCCAGTCTGCAAACACATGTTTTGGGACACCTCACCTTTATCCAAAGCGCTTTCCAAATCGAGTTTCTTTATTTCAGGATTGCTTGCACCCCCTCTTATCAACACAACACTGTTATCTTTCCCATCCAGAGTAAATCCGCCCGCCTTTGAAACTGCTTCAAGTACTGTTGTTGGAGGGTCAAACTGATAAACACCAGGATTATTAACTTCACCTAAAACGAATATTTTTTGACCTTTATAAGATGCTATCTCAACAGTAACTTGTGGATTTTCTATATAAACATCGTAACCTTCTTTAATTTTTTTACTAAGTTGATGTATGCTTACACCTTTAGTCTGTATCTCACCTATAAGTGGAAGCGTATTCTTACCCTCCGGGGGTATGCGTATTTTTTTGTTTAAATCATCATGTCTATATACCGTTATTTCTAATTCATCTCCAACACCAAGAATAAATTCAGAAAGAACTATTTCTTTTCCACCCTCCAAATCTACATCGTGATTCTTTTTAGAAACTTCTGCAACAGAATCATTTTTAGTAAATTTTTTGTCTGTACCACAAGCAGAGATAAAAGTCAGAAAGATTATAATTAAAGCTAATATCCTTATCATTTTAGTAAAATAAAGTTGTCAGAAACTATTAATTCAGTTATTGATAATACAAAATACTTTGCTGAATACTTTAAGCGATTAAGTATAGAATACATCCCTGTTTTTAGCTTATCTTATGCATGATTTCAAACATTATCTAAATTTACCTTATAGTAAAAATTAGTATAATATTTTCATTTGTAACTAACAATAAAAACAATTATCAAAGTGTGTTATTTTATGTTATATTGCTACTTATTGCAAGTTTTTTTAACTATATCTTACTTTATCTTATTATTAAATAAGATAATAAATGTGAAATATTACATACAAATATAAAAAGCATAAAATTTAATTGATAAACATACCCTTTTCTGGTAAAAGTTTCCGAAAATTTTTTGAGCAAGAAACTGAATAATTCTCTATATTTTAGTTTATTTTATTAATTAATTTAAAATTATGGAATCCATTAAACAAGATTTACCGAAAAGAATATTTGATATTATTTTAGGAAGCATTTTATTAGTTATTTTCATTCCTTTCTTTTCGGTTGTCGCAACCTTAATAAAAATAACTAGCAGCGGCCCCGTTTTCTTTTTACAAAAGAGGTGCGGTAAGAATAGAAGGGAATTCAAAATGTATAAATTTAGAACTATGATAAAAGATGCAGAATCGCTTAAAAAAAAGCTCAAGAGCGATGTTGATGGACCGATGTTTAAAATGAAAAACGATCCAAGAATTACATCCATTGGAAGATTTTTAAGAAGATGGAGTCTTGATGAATTACCACAATTATTTAATGTTTTAAAAGGAGAAATGAGCCTTGTAGGGCCTAGGCCTTTATCAAACGATGAAATGACAAGAAATAATGAGTGGAAAGAAACTAGACTTTCAGTAAAACCAGGAGTGACAGGTCTATGGCAAATAATGGGAAAATCAAGCGGTAAATTTAGTGATTGGATAAAATATGATACTGAATATGTAAAAAAGAGGTCGTTGTTTTTTGATTTTAAAATTCTATCTTTAACAATAACCGCCGTTTTAAAAAATAAAGAATATTTATGAAAATCCAGTTTTTTTCTTTAAATAACACATGTTTACAGGATTACTAATTTATTTTTTCCCCTTTAATTTTTCATATTGAGCAAAACATTTTTTTGCCTCTTCTTTCATCCCGTTTCTTTCATAAAGTGTACCAAGGATGTAATGTATATCCACAGCTTCCTGATTAATTTCAATCACTTCAGAGTACTCATAAATAGCGTCATCCAGCATTTCGTTTTGTTCATAAATTCGTGCAAGTACTAAATGCAGAGTTGCATACTTTGGGTTAATCTCAATGGCACGTTTTAATATCTTAACTGCATTGTCATACATTTCCTCTTCATTGTAAGCAATTCCCAAACAAATATATGCTTTAACGTTATTTTTATTTAAGGATACCGCATTTTCCCATTGTTCTATTGCCTTATCATTTTGTTTATTATAATAAGAAACTAATCCCATCTCAAAATATGTATCCGGTTTCAAAATTACATTCATTTCTTCTAATCTCTCTAGTCTGTCTTTTGTTGTAACCAATTTCTTTAAGATATCAGCAGTTATTGCTCTATTCATAATTTCTGGAAGTATTAGAGAAGGTATTAACACCTTTCTCCTCTCAATCAAAAGCGTATTCTCCAATGTTTCCTTTTCCTCATTAACAAATTCCAGAGAATTCTCAAGTACTATCTTCTGATTGACATATTTATCTTCAAGACTTGAAACTTTTTGTTCCAATGCTAATATTTTCTGTTCATAGTTCTCTTTTGACTGATTTTCCTTAGATTGACTCTCTTCTTTGAGTTTCTGCTCAAGTTCCTTTATTTGCCTATCATGTTCATTCATAGCAATAAAACCGCTTTTAAAGGTTTCCAGTTTTTGCTCATAATCTTTTACTCTCTCATCATAAATGGATTTCTGAATATATTCTGTTTTTAATTTATCCTCATAAGAAGCGACAGTATTTTCGTGAATCTTTCTTAGTTTATCTCTCGTAAATTTCAAATCTTTTATTAACTCACCGTTGTTTTCAATCATCTCCACATAGTAAGGTTTCTCGATAAGGAACCAGTAACAGAACAAGGCGATAATAAATACGCCAAAGGCGGGTCCAAGTATTACAAAAATCTTTTTATCTGCTTTAATAAATGACCCACCTTGCGCAAAGGATAATACACTTTTCAGACTCGCCATACGAGTGAACAAATCTTTAAAAGGTATATTCATTTTAAAATACTCCTGTAATTTTCAATATCATGAGTTACATGCTCCCTCTTTTTTAATAAAAGCCTTTCTGCCTCTTCCCGGCTCATCGGTACAACTTCAATTATTGTTGACGAAGCGTTTCCCTCTACCTTACGTACAGAAACTTTCACAACAGACAGAAAGTTTGATTTCCCATACCTCGCAGTAAGTCGTGCTGCTGTTTGAATCTTTTCGTCAGTAATCTCTCCACGCATAAGCGTGAGAGGTCCAGGCATATCAACTAGATTCAATAAAACATCACCCTCTCTCGAAAGCGTATCAATCTTCGCGTTGTCATCTTCATTCCTGCCAACAATGACCTTTGTTTCTGAATCAAACCTGAAATGCCTCCCTACCTTCAGTAAATTAACATCATTTACATTTGCATCACAGGTATTAATAAGGTCTCTCATACGATGCGCAAATTCAGGGTCTGTAAGTAAACAGCCTCCCGCAGAACAGGGATAGTCTTTTATCTGAAAAACATCTGCGAGTTGAATCTGATCTTTTCTCGAGCGACCACGCATGTTAAGAAGCTTTTCTCTATCTACGAGTCCTGATTTCTCTGGGATAGTAGGTTCCATATGCTTGGCGCATAAAGGACGTAACACCAACCCTATTAGATTAGCCTCTCTATCAATAATCCTCATCGCTTCTTTTCTTTGCGACATAGGCCTCTGTCCAAGCACCTCGCCAGTAATTATAAAATCGGCGCCTATTTCACGCATATACTCCCCCGCAATACGGAAGATATTGATCCTGCAATCAATACATGGATTCATATTCTTACCATAACCATACTTCGGCTTTTTAACTAATTCAAGAAATCTTTCTGTGGTATTTATAACTTTTATAGGTATGCCAAACTTTTCAGAAACCTTTACTGCCTCAAGTTTACAACTACCGTGAGACGTACAACGACAAAATACTGTAACAAAATTAAGTGCAATTACCTCTATCCCCTGCTCCTGTATCACCCTAATAGCCAGGGTGCTGTCCAATCCACCTGATAATAAAGCTAATGCCTTTGCCAAAATAATGCTCCTAAATAGCGATGTATTTTAACTCTAATGTAAAAACACTATGAAAATTCTAAATCATACAACAACATCTTTCAAACAAAAAATCAATTCAAGAACCAAAGAGAACACACATGTCGCTGTATTTTTACAAATAAAAGTACTAAACTAATATTTTCTAAAGAAGTTTGACTGTAATAAAATATCATGTTAGACTAAATAAGTTTTATAATTACTAATTCTAGAAATTACATTAATAACATGTACTTATAATCCTTAATAAACAACAAGAATATTTCATTTAGTTAACATGATAAGATATCCTGCAGTAGCGGGCAGTTTTTATAGCCAAGACAAAACTCAGTTAAGAAGCGATATCGAGGATTTTGTAAATAAGGATGCAGAAAAACATACTGTTTTAGGCATTGTTTCGCCACATGCAGGTTATATATATTCTGGGCGTGTTGCAGGTAATCTTTATTCAAAAATAGAGATACCTGACACGGTAATAATATTATCCCCAAATCATACTGGCGTTGGTGCAACTTATTCTATCTGGCCAGGCGGTTCATGGCGTACTCCTCTGGGTGATGTAACGGTAGATGAAGAAGTAGTAAACGAACTCTTACACGTATGCAACTTAATTGAGAAGGACAAAGAGGCGCATTTAGACGAATACGCCGCTGAGGTACAGATACCATTTATTCAATACTTTAAGCCTTCAGTAAAAATTGTTGTCATGGTCATATCATCAAGAAACATAACAGACCTTAAAAATATTGGAAAAAATCTATCACAGGTACTGAATAAAATACGACCCGATGCACTTGTGGTTGCATCCTCTGATATGACACACCATGAAACACAAACATCAGCAAATAGAAAGGATAAAATAGCAATAGCAGAAATTCTTGCGCTTGATGAGGATAAACTATACAGTAAAGTACACGAAATGCGCATCACTATGTGCGGTATTTACCCAACAGTTATTATGCTTGTATGTTCCAAGGAAAGAGGCGCTAAAAAAGCAGAACTAGTACGATATGAAACCAGCGGCGATATCACCGGGGATTATGATCAGGTTGTAGGTTATGCAGGAATTATGGTAATTTAGAATCAGGAGAAAGAAATTTATGGTAATGGTTCCAAAAATTAAATTAACTATTGACGGTAAAGCTACTGAAATTGCTAAAGGAAAAACTATATTACAGGCAGCCAATTCAATTGGTATTAATATTCCTACCCTTTGTCATGACCCACGCCTGGAACCCTTTGCGGGGTGCCGGGTATGCATGGTAGAAATAGAGCGCGGCAACACAAACGCACTTATTACATCCTGTAATACCGAAGCCACTGATGGTATGACCATCCGCACCAATTCTGAAAAAGTCCTTAAGACACGCAAGATGGTATTAGAATTAATTCTTTCAGACCACCCAAAAGATTGTATGACCTGCGAGAAATGTGGTTCCTGCAAACTACAAGACCTTGCTTATGAGTATAACGTAAGGGAAAGCAGATTTTTCGAACAACCTGATGGTGGAGTGGTTAATGATAGAAACCCTGTTATTCAAAAAGATACTAGCAAATGCATCCTTTGCGGCCGCTGTGTCCGCATCTGCGCAGAAATCCAGCAAGATTATGCAATTGATTTTAAGAACCGTGGCTTTGACACAGAAACCGGTACCCCTTTCGGAAAATCCTTGCTCGATACAACCTGTGTCTTATGCGGTCAATGTGTATCAACATGCCCTGTAGGTTCCCTAGTCGAGAAACAGGCTGTAGGGAAGGGACGTGAATGGGAATTCAAACAGGTCAAAACCACATGTGCTTACTGCGGTGTCGGCTGTACAATGTATTTAAATGTTACTGGTAATCAGGTCGTAAAAGTTACCTCAAAGGTAGGAACCATTCCCAACGACGGAAACCTCTGTATAAAGGGCAGGTTTGGATATGACTTTATACATCATCCCGACCGTTTAAAACAACCGCTGGTAAAGAAAAATGGCAAATTTGAAGAAGCAACGTGGGACGAAGCCTTAAACCTCATTGCAACAAAATTCCGAGAAATAAAAGCAAAACACGGACCTGAGCATATCGGCGTATTCAGTTCTTCCCGATGCACAAATGAAGAAAATTATCTGGCAATGAAATTTACCAGGGCAGTGATTGGCACCAACAATGTAGACCAGTGTGCCCGGACTTGACACGCACCTACCGTCGCCGGTCTGGCGATGTCATTCGGTAGTGGTTCAATGACCAATTCCATCAGCGAAATTAAGGATTGCAAACTTATATTCCTGATTGGTGGTAACCCCACAGAAGCACACCCAATCGTTGGATTGGAAATGAAAAAGGCATTGAGGAAAGGATGTACATTCGTAGTCGCTGACCCTAGGCGAATCTGGTTTGCACAACATGCAAAATTATATCTTCCTGTAAGACCCGGTTCAGATAACTGGTTACTTAATGCAATGGCTCATGTTATCATTTCAGAGGGGCTTGAAAATAAGGAATTCATAAAAACGCGTACAGAGGGCTATGAAGAATTTAAGGCATTTGTAAAAGATATTACAACTGAAAAAGCCTCTGAATATACAGGCATTCCTGCGGAAGATATCCGTCAGGCTGCAGGACTTTATGCCACATCCGAAAAATCTGCCATATTTTATACCTTGGGTATTACAGAGCACACCTGCGGTACTGACAATGTACGAACAATTGCAAACCTCGCATTACTTACTGGACATATAGGAAAACACAGCACAGGAGTTAACCCGATTCGTGGTCAGAACAACGTACAGGGTGCAACAGACATGGGCTGTTTACCCGACAGGATGCATGGCTATCAATACCTTTCAGACTCTGCTGTTGTTGATAAATTTGAAAAGGCTTGGGGAGTCAAACTATCAAGAACTCAGGGTGCAACATCTCCAACGATGTTTGAACGCATGAGCAAAGGTCAATTCAAGGGACTGTATGTAATTGGAGAAGACCCTGTAATGAGCGAGCCAAATCAGAACTATACTATTAACGGTTTAAATAATCTCGATTTCCTGGTTGTGCAGGACATCTTTATGTCTGAAACTGCTAAATATGCAGATGTCGTCCTGCCAGCAGCAAGCTTTGCAGAAAAGGACGGCACGTTTACCAACACAGAACGGCGCGTGCAGAGGGTGCGTAAGGCAATAAATCCTATAGGAAATTCAAAACCAGACTGGCAAATAATCTGCGAATTGTCCAATCTCATGGGATACAAAATGGATTTCCCGTCTCCGAAAGAAATCTGGGATGAAATAGCAAGCCTAGCCCCCATGTTTGCTGGTATCAATTATGCAAGGATTGAACACAATGGTATTCAATGGCCTTGCCCCGATACAAAACACCCGGGCACAAAATTCTTACACGAAGGAAAATTCACAAGAGGTCCTGGTAAATTCTTTGTCCTGCCGTATCGCGCCCCTGCCGAAAGCGCTGACAAAGATTATCCATTGATACTTTCAACAGGACGTACGCTTTATCATTATAATGCAGGCACTATGACACGGAGATCTGCCGGGAGCACATATAAAACAAATGACTGCTTTGTGGAAATACATCAGGTAGATGCCAGTGAACTAGGTATCTTCGATGGCGAGACGGTCAAGATTGCTACTCGGCGTGGAGAGATTACTGCAAGGGCAGAGGTTTCAGATAAAGTGAAGAAAGGTGTTATCTGGATACCCATGCACTTTGTTGAGTCGGCAGTTAACAAGCTCACAAAGGACGCATACGATAACATCACCCAGACGGCTGAATACAAAGTCTGTGGGGCAAAGCTCGAGAAAATAATTTAGCCTAAAGCGAAAGTGCGTAAATTCATTAGCACTAATAAGTCTGACATACCGAATGCCGTCACGAAAGTACGGTGCGTATATCCGAGGGAGGCAAAATGAAAAGATTAAGCTTATTTACAATTATCTTCGCAATTATTCTTTTTAATCAATTTAGTTCTGAACTTTATGCAGAGGAGAAAACAGTCCCCGTTCGGGTTGGTATATACGTCTTTGAAGGCGCTGAGGTAGTAGACTTCACAGCTCCCTACGGTGTCTTCGCAGTAGCAAGGAGACTCGATCCTTCTATTGAAGTGTTCTTAATAGCCGATACCATGCGAACAATTGCAGCGCAGGCAGGTCTCACAGTTCTTCCTAAATACTCCTTAAACGATAAACCTAATATGAGCGCATTTATTATACCGGGAGGAATCGGTACCCGTACAGAGGTTTTCAACCAGCGCTTAATAGATTTTGTAAAGTCATTACCTAAAGATACACTTGTAACCTCGGTATGCACAGGTTCGTGGATTCTTGCACAAGCAGGGTTGCTGGATAATCTTCCTGCAACATCAAGAAAAGAGGCGGGGCCTAACGAAATGGTGCCGCTGGATAGATTAAAACTTTTTTGTCCTACGGTAAAGCTGAATACAGCCCGGGTAGTGGATACGGGAAGGATTATCACCGCAGGAGGTATTTCTTCTGGGATGGAGCTTGGGTTTTACCTTCTTGAGAGACATGGCTATGACGAAAAATTCATAAGCGAGGTTGCAAGAATTATGGAATATAGCAAGGCGCGAGAACTTTTAAAGGACGATCGTTACATCAGTAAGTAGTTTAGATTTTTATTTCAGGAATTCTTTTACAGCGTTAAAAACTACCTTTTTTTCATTTCCATACATCATCAAGTGATGACTTCGATCAAGCCAAATCAATTGTTTTTCGGCAGAGCTAAGATGTTTCACAACATATCTTGCGCTTGAAGGGGTGGCGGTAAGGTCTTTTTTGGAATGAATAACAAGTGCAGATGATTTCACTTCTTTTAATCTCGGTTTTATAGTTTCAATCATCTGATTGATTTCTGAAATGGTCTGCAATGAGTAGTAAGATTCTACAGGCTGGTATAAATAACCAGCATAGCCGTCAGTCTCCATATAACACGTCTTTTTTATAGTTTTCAGTCTCCTCACAAAAATCCTGAATAAATCAATTAAGCCATTTAAAGGCATATACTCATGTACTATAAACACGGGCGTGCTCATCAGTATTATTTTCTCTATTGGATATTTCATTGCCAGTTGCAGTGTCAGCAGTGCGCCCAGCGAAAATCCAATAACTACGACATTTTCGTACTCTTCTTTTAATTGTTGATATTCATATTCAACTTTTTCTCTCCAATCGTGCCCTGATATTAATTCAAGGCTGTCTATATCCTCCCCGCAATGACCCGGTAAAAGTATCCCCCTTGCAGTGAAACCCCACTTGCACAAATATTCTGCAAGCTCTCTCATTTGAATAGGTCCACAACCAAGGCCATGTATAAGTAAACATGCCGTACTGCCATATCCAAGTGTAAATTCCTCGCTGTATATTGATAAGTCTTCGAGTATCGAGTTGTCCAACATAATTATACTTCTTAAATTCTATGTATTTTATCCTGAAATTTCATAGAAATTAACTTTACAAACTTATTTATTTCAATATTTCTTTCAATATAGTTTGTACCTTTTTCCCATCAACAACACTGCCTTGTTTGCTCATAATCTGTTTCATTGCAACGCCCATTTCTTTTGCAGTATAATTATTTGCTTTAATAACCTCTTCAACAATTTTTCTGATTTCATCGTTTGATAACTGTTTTGGCAAGTATTCTTCTATGATAGCAATTTCTCCGTCCAATTCCTTTACCTTCTCTGGTAAATTAAGCCTCTCGTATTCTTCCCGTGTTTTTTTGAGCTTCTTATGATAACCACGAACCACCTCCACATAGTCAATCTGGTCCTTCGGTTTCCCGGACGTGTCCGCAATTTTTATATCAGCAAGTATCATACGCAGAACAGACGTTCTTAATTTATCCTGTGCCTTCATCGCACTTTTGAGTTCTTCAATTACTCGTTCTTTCACACTCATGGTTGTTCCTCTTTATTAAATGAGTAACCACCAACTTTATGTCCACAGTTAGGACAATATATAGGCGATCCCTCGTAATATTTCCCACAATATTTGCAAGGTATCAAAATTTCCACTTGTTTAGCTTTTCTTGCTCTCAGAAATAGATAAAGTGGTAAAAAAACTATCATCAATAAAAATACGCCCAACATCCAGCCGACAGCCGCAAGGGTTTTATAGCCCCTCTTTTTCGCATCTATATACACCCAGATTGCAACTCCAGCTGCAACAATTAATCCGATAAATCTTGGCATAAATCACTCCTTCCCACGTTTCAAGGAATATAACATATAAGCCTTACCCAGTCAAACGATTATACCTATCTATAATCTAATTAATCTAAATTAAAAAATGCCCTTGAAAGAATCACTTATTTTAGTAAAATTAATAACCATAAATTTGATAACTTTTAACATTTTAAGGAGGTCTCTTTATGAAATATATTTATACAGCCCCAGACTGCACAAAGTGCGAATTTCTAAAAAAGAAATATAAAACAGAGGGCATTCAATTTGTCGAAAGAAGTGCAGACCGGATTAAACAACCAGAGGATAAAGTAGACCAGGAGGCATTAATACAGGCATCAATGCAAAATATGGAACTACCTGTTGAAGTTGAAATGTAATTCTAAGTCTTTACTAAACCCCAACGTTCACGTATACGTCTTTCTACCTTTACAAAAAATAATCTATCCACCAGGATACCGATTATAATAATAACTATCATTACAGCAATCACCTGACTCATATCATTTAATTCCCTACCTACCATCAACAGATGCCCGAGCCCTACGCATACTATTAACAATTCCCCAGCCATCAGAGAGCGCCATGCAAAAGACCAGCCCTGTTTCATACCTGTTATAATATATGGAAGAGCCGCTGGTATGATGACCTCAAGGTACAACTTCCATCCTCTAGCCCCCATAGTCTTGGCAGCCCTCATATAAAGTAGTGGTACATTTTTTACACCCGCATCAGTCGCAATGGTAATAGAAAGCACTGCACCCATAATAACCAGAAACATTATAGACCAATCATTCAAACCAAACCAGAGTAATGCAAGCGGTAACCAGCAAATTGTCGGTAGTGTTTGTAAGCCTGAAATTAAAGAACCAAGCGTTTCTTCAAAGATTCTAACCCTCCCTATAAGCAAACCTAATAGAATGCCTATTACTATAGAAATACCGTAGCCTATAGCTATCCTTTTCATACTGACTGCTATTCCTATGAGAAATGTCTGGTCATGAAATCCATGAATTAAAGTCTTACACACTGAAACAACCGAAGGAAGTACATACGCTGGCCATATCCCTAACCTGTATAATAGTTCCCAAATGCCAACAAGAAGGATATAGAATATTATTCTTTTAACTATGTTCATCAAATTCCTCCACCGATATCCGTTTTCTCAGACACTTCTGTTGTACATTTTATATCACATTCTACACATGAATCTGCATCCATTTCACACTTTACAACCTTATCAAGTTCAACCTTTAGTTCCTTCATAATCCTCGTGGAATATTCTGCCACATTCACGTCGTTATCATCACGGGGTCTTGGTAAATCAACGAAAAACTCTTTCTTGATCCTTCCCGGGGTAGTAGAAAGGATTATTACGCGATCTGCCAAACATACCGCCTCGCTGATATTATGAGTAACAAATAAGATTGTCTTCCTGGTTTTTAGCCAGATATTCTGTAATTCATAATGGAGTATCCACCTTGTTTGTGCATCCAGCGATGAGAAAGGTTCGTCCATCAACAGCATTTCCGGATTCATTGCAAGTGCCCTTGCAATAGCTACACGTTGTTTCATTCCACCGGATAGTTCGTGCACGTGGGCATTCTGAAATTTAGTTAAATGCACCATTTTTAAATATTCAATCGCTGTATTCCGTCTTTTACTACTGCCAATACCTTTAAGCTTTAATCCAAATTCAACATTTTTTACAACATTAAGCCATGGGAAAAGCGCTGCCTCCTGAAAAATAACAACTCTATCGGTTCCTGCCCCATTAATTTTACTACCGTTAACCCACACATCACCAGAATCAGCCTTTTCAAGCCCTGCGACAATATTTAAAAGAGTAGTTTTCCCACAACCCGAAGGACCTACAATACACACAAACTCACCTTCTCCAACCTCGAGGTTTATATCTTCCAATACATAAACTCCTCCATTATTTGATTGAAACGCCTTGGAGACATGCTGAACCTGCAACTTTGGTAAAACACTTTTTAATTCTAACGCCTTCGGCTCTTTATCAACTTTTACACGTTCAACACCTATTGTATTAACAATTCCTATGGTTTCTGACACGATTACATCCTCAAACAATTTGGTTAACTTAACATTTACAACACAAAATAACAAATAACCTATTTATCACTCTTTTTTCTAATTGGAATTAATAAAATCCATATACAGTAACATATAAATTCTACAGATTTAAAACCATTAAACTAAATTATTCTACTCTTTAACAATTGGTAAAGATTTCTGCTTAAGCACTTCGTTGAGTATGCTTAAGTCCATCATTCCAGACAAATCTGGCATTCTGTCTCCCAAAAAACCGGCATTGTACGCCATTTCAGCATAAGAGTATAGCGAATAAGTTATAGGATCATAAGTAACTTCCATCCTTGAAAAGGCATCATCTATAACCTCTTTCGAAAAATATATTCCCGAAATAACCTTAATTCTATCGCTCACAACTTCCTTTGCTTTTCCCTGATTTTGATTTATCCATTGTGTTATCTTTATATGCGCTTCCAGCCACCGTCTAACCAAACCAGGATGTTTTCCCAAGAAATTCTTACCAACTATCATCAGTGTCGAACAAAACCTTCTTTCTTTCCACAAATTCCTCTCATCGAGAAAAATCTCCCCACCAGCTTCTTTAATAAGTCTTGTTGCCCATGGTTCCGGAACCCATGCACCATCTATTTGCCTCTGCATAAAAAGATTCAAAATATCAGGATTACGCAAGGGAAGAATTTCAACCGTGCCGCTTCTCTCTCTCGGCTTCAAACCAAAGACCCTTAAATACTCGCGAATGGCAATATCCTGTGTATTACCAAGTTGTGGAGATGCAATTCTTTTACCTGAAAGATCACCCGGCTTCTTTATATTTGATTCTGGACATACCACGAACAAAGAACCACCACTTGACACTCCTGAAATAATCTTTAATGCCTTTCCACCTGACCGTACATACCCATTTATCGCAGGGCTTGGACCTACGTATGCAATATCAATATCCTCAGCAAACACAGCCTCAATAATAGACGGTCCTGCGTTAAAGAGTGTCGTTTTAATCTTAATATCTGGACCAAAAAACGATTCAAAAGTACCGTCAGCAAACCCCACTATTGCCTGTGCATGAGTAATATTAGGAAAATAACCCACTCGAATAGTATCTTCATTAGCCCGTCTAGAACACGCAATACCATTAATAATTAAAAAGAGCAAACTACACAGAATAATCCAGTATCTTAAAATCTTTAACCTCACTTTTATTGTCAAATACAAATTCACATATTCTACCATTTGGGTAGACATTTAACGAAAAATTTTATATAGAATATGTTAACGCCTCATTACCCTTTTTTTCTAACGATTCCACTGCACGTTTACACATATCAGCAAAAGTCATAGTATCCAGCACCCCTGTTATCGCATTTCTCACATCCATCATCACATCGCGTATTACGCATGTAACTTCCTCAGAACATGGTTTATAAGAAATCATACTAACACAATCCACCGGCGCAATCGCACCGTCAAGCGCACGAATTACCTCGCCTAATGTTATCAAATCAGGAGATCTGGCCAGTTCGTAACCACCTTTAAGTCCCATCTTACTATTTAATACCCCTACTTTTCTTAATGTAAGAAGTATATTTTCCAAAAATTTCTGAGGTATTCTTTCCTTTGTCGAAATCTCCTTAATTTGAACAGCACCCTTCTTATAGTTCAATGATAAGAAAATCATTGCACGAAGGGCATAATCGCTTTTTTTGGATAATTTCATAAATCTTATATTTGTTTATAACAAAGTATATAGAATTAGTAGGCATTCTAACAAAAAATATTTAAATGTCAAGCGATTTTGGTAATATTTAAATGATTGCATTCAGGTATGTATAATTTCAAACAGTCTAAAAAAGGTTGGTGTAATATTTAAAAGCTGGCGTCAACTTTAATAATATAATCTAGTAAGAAAATTTCATTTTTAGCATTTAATTAATGATAAAATCTTGATAGTTAGAGAATTGTTCAAGTAAATACAAACACTTTATTAAAATGAAATCTTTCTTTGAAAAATATCCATTCAAGTTCAAACAAGAAAATTCAGAATTTGAAAAAATTACATATTTTTGGCTGCATTTATAATTGCTTCATCAAGCGCACTGAAACTCTCTATGTATTTTACACGTTCAGACCTCAAATCGGATATCTGTCTTATAACATCATCCACATCATAAAATTTTTCCACATCATATTTAGACAAATCCGCACCCTGCACAGATGCTGGTACTTCCAGATTCCAATATTTATCTTTACTCCACTTGTTTGTACCACGTGCAATACCGCGTATAATAGCTGCCATCTCTGGTATCTCCACTCTAAGTACCTTACGCTTGAATACCTTTGAACCATCTGGTTGTTTTTCTATAATTTCCCCGACACCACCGGTATTCAACTGATAACAACGGACCTTACCTTCGTGTCTCTTTACAAAATCATAAAACCAGTTACCCTCATACGATTTATCACCTACAATAAACGGGTTTGTACCTACCTCTCTGATAGACTCTCCTGCACGTTTTGGGTCTCCTGCAGAGGTCTCAATAGATTCTCCCAGCATAAACACCGCAGCCGCCTGTTCTGGTGTAAGTTTGGCAGCAAGAGGCACGACTGTATGGCGACGCGTAATAAAGGCAATTATCAGCCCATCCATACTATCAACAGATGGTAAATTAATATTGTTTGAAATATATGGACTCAGGTCTTCTCTCATCATAATACCGCGACCATTGCTTGTTAAAGTATCGTCCTCAAAATACAGGTTCCCTTCATAATCAATCATAACATTTTCAAAAATTGCATCGCGTGATGTTGCCGCTTTGTATATAATCGGTTGGGTAACAGGATCAAGCCCCTCTGTTTTTAGATAGAACCCGCGCTCAGAACCATAAGCAGAACCATCCTTCTTTAAGAAAACAACATCATCCTGTAATATCTCAATACCCTCTCCTTCCTCTCCCAAGCCGTGGGTATGACAGGTATGGGTTGTCTTCCCTGTACCACTCATGCCAAAAATAAGCATCCCATATTTTCTTATACGTCCATCAGGCCCTTTTACCTTCAAAATTTTTGACCCTGCATGTAAACCGAGCATTCCCTTCTGTTTTGCATTCCACATAGCCATCCGCAGGAACCCCTTCTTAGACTCACCGTAATAATCACTGCCCAAGACAACAGTTGTGCTAATTTCAGGGAAAACCAGAATCTGCCTATCTGTCTCTTGCCATTCAGGAATGTAAACAATATTTTGCTTAGGTTCACTATTCGTATTTGCTGTAAACAGGGTTGCCCATGTCATATAAGCAAGCCTGATCATCTCGGGTCTTTGTATTGAAACAAAAATTGTGCAATGCGGAGAAAACTCATTATTGTTACCCATTGTTCTGGCAATTCGAACAAATGGTGCTCTCTTCACATATTCCTCAACTTGTGAAAGTGTTTTAGGGAGGTTAGCCATTATCTCTGCCTGTTGCGGATTATGCGTTTTCAAACGAACGGCACCACTTCCAACATAGACGGTTATCTTTGCGCTGCGATTTTTTACAGTTGAATGAACCGCTACATTTCCGTATTTTGTGAACGATGCAAATCTTTCCGCACTTCGACGTATTGTCCAATCAGTAGAATTTATAACATTTTGAGAACCGCTGAGGTAATTTACAATCCGTTTTACCGCTTCAAATTCTTTCATAGTTGGTGGTGGTGTTGACGACATTCGGAATTTCCCTCTTTAACAAACGATTAATTCATAAGACAAGTTATTTCAGTTTGAATATAAAATTGACTTATTATAGTAAACCAAGAAAATTAAGCAACAAAAAACATTAAAATAAAATTTTATAATTAATTTAAGAAAAAAATATCAATAAGAGGATCTTTGCGTTCCCAAGTTAGGAAATGTTATAAATTCAGACTACACATTGCAATCAATCCGCTTAATAACAAATACAGAATCACCATAATTCTGTGTTTAATAAGTCATTCACTAAAGAATTATCATACAATCACCGTAACTAAAAAAACGATAGCCTTTATCTCTAGCAACTTCATACGCTTTTAGTATGTTTTCTCTACCAGCAAAAGCAGAAACAAGCAACAGAAGAGTAGTCCTAGGAAGATGAAAGTTAGTAATCAGAGCATCAACATACTTGAAATTATATGGTGGATAAATAAACAAATCTGTCCAGCCAGAATAAAATGGAGTATTACCCTTCATCGCAATGGTCTCAAGTACACGACATGTGGTACTTCCCACAGCAATTACACGTTTATTTAATTCTCTTACTTTCTCTATTTTAAGTATTAGATCTTTATGATATTCATAATATTCTTTATGCATATAGTGTTCTAAAATATCTTCAGTTTTAATGGGTAAAAAAGTACCGACGCCAACGTGAAGGGTAACAAACTCTATTTCAACACCTTTATTTCTTAGCTTTTCAATAATGTCTTCTGTAAAATGTAAGCCCGCTGTTGGAGCCGCTATCGCCCCTTCCTTTTTAGCGAATACCGTCTGATAGCGCTCGCGATCCAAAGAGGACAATGTATTGTTTTTATTGCGTTTTATATACGGAGGTAATGGCATTCTACCTACTTGCCATAATAGCTCTCTCGCTTTATCTTTCCTATAGAACGCAACCAACCATAATCCGTCCTCCGCTCTATTAATCAATTTCACTTTAGTTATAGTATTTTCAATACAAACCTCCTCACCTGCAACCAATCTGGCATTTGAACCCACCAAAACCTTCCAATGATTTTCCCCCAATTCCTCAACTAGTAGCAACTCGACGGATGCGCCGCTACTCCTATTCCCCATTAAACGAGCTGGAATTACTTTTGTATTATTCAATACCAACAAATCTCCCTTAGAAAGATATTTCGTTATCTCATTGAATCTGCAATGCTCTACCCTGCCAGTGTTCTTGTACAGTACCATCATACGGGCATCTCCACGATTTTTTTCTGGTTGCTGGGCAATTAATTCTTTAGGAAGATAATAATCGTAATCAGACAACTTCATAGTAACTTCCATAGATTTATACCAAATAAATCACACTTAATCTTTAAAACACCTTTTCCATTTATACATTTTACAAAACATTTCAAACCCTTATTGCTAAACTTTAAAAAGAATATTTCCCAATCATTTCTGCTTTATATAACTAAAAAACACATTATAAGAAAATTAAAACAAATTATTTTTAAATTTTTTTAAAGTCTCTAAGTTAAAAAAGACACCATATATAGTAGCGAATACAATAAAAAGTACAACTTTTTGAATACCTAATTTAACCGCATAAATTACATATAGAAAACGAAAAAATAACGCTTGACAAATCTATAAAAAAGTTTATTGTCTTAGTAATTAGTGGTACAAAGTGGTGAAAAGTGGGGAGAATAAAATGTTCACCGGTGAATACCATCATACAATTGATGCAAAGAATAGATTAGCCATACCCTCCGATATTCGTGATAAGGTTAATACTAAAATAGAGGGGAAAGGATTCTTTATAACAATAGGGCTTGATGGCTGTCTATTCATGTATACTCCAAAAGAATGGCAGAATATAGTGCAAAAGATTAACCAGCTTCCTTTTACAAATGAAAAAGCGCGTCAATTCCAGCGCCTTTTTTTTTCAAAAGCACAAGAAATACCAGATTATGATCCGCAGGGACGTATATTAATCTCACAAAATTTAAAAGATATTGCAAAAATTCAAAAAAAAGCTGTTATCGTAGGTGTAAGCAATCGTATTGAGATCTGGGACGAAACCAGATGGAAAAACTTCGAGTCTGAACATAGTAAAGAATACGAAAAAATAGCGGAAGACCTTTTCAAATAAAATATTACTACCATTGAAATAAGGTATAAAGATATCTCTTTTTATGAGTCTAAATGAACGATAATTTAAACAATTTTCCTCACAAACCTGTAATGGTTGAGGAGGTATTGTATTACTTACAATTACGACAAGGATATACAATTATTGATTGTACTGTGGGAAGCGGAGGTCACGCAACGAAAATTATTGATAAAATAAAATCTGATGGACTATTAATCGGTATTGATAAAGATATGGAAATTTTACAAATAGCCAAACAAAACCTATCGAATACAGGCGGTATTTTTAGACTTTATCATGCAAACTATTCAGATATTGATGAAGTGCTACGCCAGGCAGGCATAAACAGAGTTAACGGTGTACTACTCGATCTTGGGGTGTCTTCAATGCAACTCGACCGTGCAGACCGTGGATTCAGTTTTTACAAAGACGGACCTCTCGATATGAGAATGGACAGGTTAAATGGAATAACTGCAAAGAAGTTGATAAAGAAGCTTTCTGAACGGGAACTGGAAAAATTATTAAGAAAATACGGGGAAGAGCGATTGGCAAAAAGGATTGCAACTGCCATAATAAATGAAGAAAGGAAATTTGGTATTACCTCGACAACACACTTAGCGGCTATTGTTGAACATGCTGTTTCAAAAGGTAAAGGCAAAATACATCCTGCAACAAAGGTGTTCCAGGCATTAAGAATTGCGGTTAATGAAGAACTAGGAAACTTGGAGATTTTCCTGGATAAAATTCACAATTATATGTATGCAGGCGCTCGTATTGTAATAATAAGTTTCCATTCCCTTGAAGACAGGATTGTAAAAAATAAATTTGCCGAATCAGCCAAACAAAATCTATTCAGGATAATTACCAAGAAACCAGTCACTCCCGGTAAATCTGAAATAGAAAATAATATAAGGTGTAGGAGTGCTAAATTACGGTCTGCTGAAAGGATCTGATATGGGCATGTCAAGAATAATATTGATATTCATTATAACTATAGCAATGGCAATGTTTGTAGCTCTGGAAAGAAACAAAACATTAGAGGTAGGATATCAAATAGCCAAATTACAAAAGAATTATGCGGAACTTGAAGAAAAAAACAAAATATTAAATTACAAAGTAAGTCGTCTTAAGAAACCAGAGATTATTGCCATTAAAGTACAATCTTTAAAATTACCTCTCACAATCCAAGAGGAAAGAACTGGCATTATTCTCATGGGACAAAAGTTCAAAGACAATGTAATGAAGGCAACTGATACCAATTTTATTAAAGACCTGTATACACAAAAAGAATTAAACCTGAACTGTTGTTCATTGCATAACTAAATAATTACTCTTGAATTATAATAAATAAACCAGACCTTATTTAATCGGCCTGATTACTTATAACTAAAAAATTTTTAAAATAAATACAACAGCCCTCCTCCCGGACGCTTTCGGGACGGATAATAATCTAGTCTCGAAAGCGTCCGTAAAAATATTTTAATTTATTTTTATAAATAGCAAAATGATCCCTTTAAAAAAACATAGATTCTGGGCTAACATAATTGGCTTTACTCTTATTATAGCGTTCATCGCAATCGCAGTTCGTATAGGACGCATTCAACTGATTGAACATGATGAATTCACTAAACGTGCCAGAATACAACAGTATAAAAAGGTCTCATTGCCTGCCAGAAGAGGCATGATTCTTGATAGAAATGGTAGTACACTCGCCGAGTCTTTACAAGTAGGTTCTATTTACGCAAACCCAGCCGAAATTGATGATGTCAACTATACCACATGCCTTTTAAACAAAATTCTAAAACTCAATTCATCAAAGATCGCCAAATTAAATAATAAAAACAAGCGCTTTGTCTGGCTTAAAAGAAAAGTTGGCGATGAAGAGCTTGAAGCGGTCAAAAAATTGTCTTTGAAGGGAATTTACACTCAACACGAATATCATCGTTTCTATCGCAATGGTCAATTAGCAAGTCACGTTATAGGATTTACAAATATTGACGAAAAAGGGCTGGAAGGTATTGAACTTTATTTCGATAAAGAATTATCCGGTGAGACTGGATATAAATTTGTAAATCGCGATGCATTACAACGCCAAATTATCACACCTGACACAAAAATACAGTCCCCAAAACACGGGAACAATATTAGATTAACAATTGACGCCAATATTCAACGCATTACTGAAGAAGAGCTTGAAATTGCTTGTAAAAAATGGGAACCATCGTCAGCAACAGCAATTGTAATGGATCCAACGACATTTGAGGTTTTTGCCATTGCCAACTATCCCACATATGACCCTAATCATTTCAAAAAACATCCAGTTAACAATAGAAGGAATCTGGCTATTACCGACTGTTATGAACCTGGTTCTTTAATAAAGCCAATTATTATAGTAGGAATATTCGAACAAGGCATTATAAAACCCAACGATGTACTATTTTGTAATAATGGTGCCTACGAAATAAACGGTAGAATCCTCCACGATACGCATGGAGGTCATGGTAATCTTACAGTATCTGAAATTATTGCCTATTCAAGTAATATAGGAATGTCTAAACTCGGAATGCTTATGGGGAACGAAAAGATGTATCATCATCTTAGACAATTTAATTTTGGAGAAAAGACTGGTATTGAATTACCCGGTGAAATTAACGGCATCTTTCGTCCTTTAAAACAATGGTCAAAATATTCTCTTGTATCCGTCTCCATCGGGCATGAATTCGCTGTTACACCGTTACAGTTTATTACTGCTTTTTGTAGTATTCCAAATGGTGGCCTCTTACAAAAACCACGGATTGTAGAATCAATAATTGGAATAGATGATGAAACTATAAAAAAAGACTTAAATAGCTCACATAAAATCAGGCGAGTAATTGATGAAAATGTAGCACGCAACATAATGAATCCTATACTGAAAAAGGTTGTTACAGATGGCACTGGAAAAAATGCAAACTTGCTGGAGTACGATGTAGCAGGCAAAACTGGCACTTCACAAAAAGCTCAGGATAGCGGAGGCAGGTATTCGCATGATAAATATGTTGGTTCATTTATTGCTTATGCACCCGCAGAAAATCCCCGTGTATGCGTATTGGTAATGATTAATGAACCTAAAAACGGTGCATATTATGGAGGCACAGTCTCTGCGCCCGTCGTTAGAGAAATCGTCATGCGCTCATTACTATATTTAGGCGTAGAACCTACAAAATTCCAAATGACTATGTAAAACCTTATTTTATATTTAAAAAGGAGGTGAAAAGATTATTTCAACAACTTAAAATAATAGTTAATATATAGAAAAATATTTATGTTCTTTAATTTTTTTATAATCGGAGTATAAAAATGACACATAAAGAAATTGAAAAACAAAACTTCATATTATGGTATGGTTTATATGCAACGGATAAGGACCTGGAATTAGCAAGAACAAACTATAAGGAAACTCTAAACAGACTTTTAAAAGAATATGCAGAAGAAATAGATAAGATTGATAGAACAAAACATTTTTACGAACAGATTGCCATGCCAAAAAGAACACAAACCCAGCAATATGATGCAACGTTAAAAATAAATTATTTCCCAACGAAATTGGAAGATATAATTTTAGAAAAATCTTTATAACCATATATGAAATTAAGTGAGCTCTGCTCTTATTTAAATGAATATAATACCTTTGACTTTATAGAAAAGGAAATATCTGGAATCACACATGATTCGCGCAATGTAAAAGCAGATTATATATTTGTCGCAATTAAAGGCTATAAACTAGATGGGCATGATTTTGTAAATTCGTCTATAGAAAAAGGGGCCGTTGCAATTGTCTCAGAAAGAAGAGTAGAGACCTCAAAAAAAGTTCCCCAAATTGTTGTAAACAATACACGCCTTGCACTTGCGTTTATGAGTAGACAATTCTTTGGAGACCCTTCTTCAAGGATGATAATAACAGGTATCACTGGAACAAATGGGAAAACAACTACTTCATACTTTACAAAATCAATTATTGAAGCTTCAGGTTATGAAGCAGGATTGATTGGTACAATTCAATATCAAATTGGCAGCATGATAATACCTGCACAAGAAACAACCCCAGAGTCTGTTGATATTCTGAGTTATCTTTCTGAAATGCTCAAGTCCAATATAAGATATGCTGTAATAGAAGCATCATCTCATGCCATTTCACAACATAGGTTAGATGGTATCCGTTTTAATTCTATAATATTCACGAACTTATCAGCGGAACATCTCGATTATCATGAAAATATTACTAATTATAGAGCAGAAAAGACTAAGCTCGTAAATAAACTCGGACAAGACGCATTCACAATATTGAACGCAGATCATAATGCAAGCAAACATTTTGCAGAGTGTACTAAATCAAAAGTAATCTGGTATGGAATAAAATGCAAAAAGGCAGATGTAACAGCAGAAATATTAAATGTAAGTGCCTGCGCAACAAAATTCTTGCTTAATTCTCCATGGGGCAAAGAAATTATTGACCTGAAGTTGGTCGGAAAGCACAACACATATAATGCCCTTGCTGCAGCAGCAAATGGATTATCGCTTGATTTTAAAATTGAAGATGTAAAAAAAGGTATAGAATCGTTGAGTGTCGTACCCGGCCGACTGGAAAAAATTAACTACGGACAAAATTTTGATATTTATATAGACTTTGCACATACACATCAGGCGTTACAGGTGATCCTCAGCACACTTCGTGAAATAACAAGAGGGCGTATTATCCTTGTTTTTGGATGTGGTGGAGATAGGGACAGGAAAAAAAGACCAAAAATGGGACATATAGCAGAAAAATATTCTGACCTTTTCTGGATAACAAACGATAATCCTCGTTCAGAAGACCCTCTTGGTATTATACATGAAATTCAAAAGGGTATTAGAAAGGATGCCTCTTTTCGGATACAATCAGATAGAAAAGTTGCCATTGAAGAGGCTATTGCCGAAGCCAAAAAGGGAGACACTTTAATAATTGCAGGGAAGGGACATGAACAATATCAAATTATAAAGAATAGAAGGTATCCTTTTGACGACCGTGAAGTCGTAAAACAATTTTTAGGAAGCGCTTTAATACAAAGTTCTTAAGAAATCTATATAAAAATGGAAATCTTATCAATAGAAGAAGTTATTAAATCTATTAGCGGGCAGATAATAACTTACGGTAAAAACATAAATGTAAAAGGCATATCCACAGACAGCCGAACAACTAAACCCGGTGATTTATTTTTTGCAATCATAGGCGAGAGTCATGACGGCCACAGGTTTGTTTCAGAGGCTTTGAATGCCGGTGCCATAGGCGCAGTTGTATCATCTAGAATCGAATTAGGGTCGGTATATAGCAACTCCCCGTTAATTCAAGTAAGAGAAACCAAGATTGCGTTAGGAGACCTTGCCAAATACTATCGCCAGAAATTAAATGCGAAGATTGTTGGTATTACAGGAAGCAATGGGAAAACTACCACTAAGGAAATGACATATCACTTGTTAGCTCATTTTGGTCCTACTGCAAGATCACAAAAAAGTTATAATAATTTTATTGGGGTACCCTTAACAATATTCGAAATAGAAAACAGACATCAATATGGCGTATTAGAAATGGGAACAAATGCACACGGAGAAATTAGAAGATTATCTGAAATTGGCACACCTGACGTTGCGGTAATCACAAATATATCAAAAACTCATTTAGAAGGGCTCGGAAGCATAGAAGGTGTCATGGGGGCAAAAGGAGAAATACTTGAAAACCTCAGAGAAAAGGGCGCATTTGTTTATAATTTTGACAATCCATGGTGTGTAAGGATAGCTAGTAAATTCAAAGGTAAAGCAATAAGCTTTGGTTTCAATCATGGTGCACAAATTAGATGCACAGATGTAAAGAAAAAAGGGATAGGATACACTTTTACAATCAATAAAAATTTAGAAATCTACCTTCCAATTGCAGGATACCATAATATCTATAACAGCCTGGCGGCTTTTGCAGTTTGTCATACTTTGGGTCTCGACACTAATAAGTTAAAAAACCCCTTCCCCACATTTAAATTACCGTCTATGAGGATTGAGCATATACGTACAGGAGACATTACAATCATCAATGATGCATACAATGCAAACCCTGAATCTATGCAAGCCGCCTTACAATATTTTTACAATGCAGACACGACTGGTAGAAAAGTATTTATATGCGGAGATATGCTAGAACTTGGAAACGAATCTGCACAATTACATCGCGAAATCGGGAAAATTGTTGCACAACTTAACATAGACATACTGTGGACAGTAGGAAAATATGCAATTGAAATTGCAAATGCGGCAAAAGCCCATGGTATGCCAGAAAGTCACATCGCCAGCTTTAACGATATTTCTGAAATATCAATTATCGAAATAAATAAGCTCAAAGAAAATGATACTGTATTAATTAAAGGGTCAAGAGTAATGCACATGGAAGATATTATCCAGAAGTTTAAAGAATTCTTTCCAAAACAAGAAACAGCTTGTAACTATCACAACAATTAATACTAAAAAGCATTAAAATAAAAGTTATCGAGGTTCAAAAGTTGCTATACAGTTGGTTTTCTTCAATAGGCGATTTAGAATTTTTAAAACATATATCTTACCGTTCTTGCCTAGCTGCTTTCACTGCATTCTTTATTAGTATTTTTTTTGGTAAATGGTTTATAAGAAAGCTATTGTCATTAAAAGTTGGTGAAGATACATCAAAAACTGATTCTGACGAACTAAGGCACATGCATTCTACTAAAAAGCATACACCAACAATGGGCGGTGTTGCTTTTATCGTTTCTATCCTTGTTGCTACACTACTCTGGTGTGATATTTATAATGGTTATATACTCTTGTTGTTGTTTGCAATGATATGGCTTGGAGCACTTGGGTTTATTGATGACTATATAAAACTTACACAAAAGAATGCTGCCGGATTAAGCGATGTATCAAAGCTATTGTTTCAATCAGCGCTGGGACTTATACTCGGATTGATTTTGTTTTTCCATTTTAAAAAATTTACATGGGGTACACAACTTATACTCCCTTTCATAAAAGACACAACAATAGACTTAGGACCATTCTATATTATAGTTGTTACCTTTTTAATAGTTGGAATGTCAAATGCGGTTAATCTCACAGATGGTTTGGATGGGTTAGCGATAGGATGCAGCATCCTCGCAGGATGCGCCTTTGCGGTTGTTGCATATATTACCGGTAGGGTAGATTTCAGCAATTATTTGAGGATTCCTTATGTCCCTGGCAGTGGAGAATTGAGTGTTTTCTGCGCTGCAACTGTAGGTGGAAGTCTGGGATTTTTATGGTACAACTGCTTCCCTGCACAAGTCTTTATGGGTGACACTGGTTCTCTTGCACTTGGAGGAATATTTGGATTACTTGCAATAATTGTAAAACATGAGGTACTTATGGTTGTTTTATGTGGAGTTTTTATTGCTGAAGCAACTTCTGTGCTTATTCAGAGGCTATATTATAAAATTACAAAGAAAAGGGTTTTTCGCTGCGCTCCGTTACACCATCACTTTCAATTTATTGGATGGTCAGAAACGAAAATTACTATCAGATTCTGGGTAATTGCAGCCATGCTGGCAATCTTTAGTTTTATATTACTTTAGAGGAACTGTTTAATGAAATCATGGCATTTTGTTATTTATATTGCAATAGCATTACTTGGATTTAGTATCGTTACAGTATTCAGTACCGATACCACAGGCTTTGGATCAAATATAAGTAGTTATCAATTTTCAAAACACCTTCTTTGGATACTAATAGGTTCTGTATTACTTGCTATAATGACAAAGGTAGATTATCACTATTTACAGAAATTAAGTATCCCCATTCTGGTTATTTCTTTTATCTTGCTTCTGCTTGTGATGATACCTGGTATAGGGACCGTTACAAACGGCGCATGCAGATGGATTCGGTTCGGAAACATACTTGGTATACAACCATCTGAATTCTCAAAGCTAGCAATCATAATATTTATTTCATGTTATATTGCAAAAAACCAAGATCGTATGTACGAATTTAAGCGTGGATATTTATTACCATTTCTGATTGTTGGCGTTACAAGTGCACTCGTAATAAAAGAACCTGATTTTGGCACCTCTGTATTTATCATAATATTGTCACTAATTATGCTTGTCGTCGGTGGAACCAGAATTATTTTCATTTTATTAACTTTTATGGCATCTGCACCTTTTATTTATGAAATGTTGTTCGATAACTCTTACAAAGAAACAAGAATGACTGCATTCCTTAATCCATGGGAAGACCCTGCAGGGGCAGGATATCATATAATTCAATCATGGATTGCACTTGGTTCTGGAGGAATAACAGGACTTGGAATCGGAGGCAGCAAACAAAAGCTATTTTTTTTGCCAGAAAGCAGCAGCGATTTTATATTCACTATTATAGGAGAAGAGTTTGGTTTCATCGGAGTAATGGTTATTATATGCTTGTTCTTATTATTAATATGGCAAGGATTAAAAATTGCACATGAAGCCAGGGATATATTGGGATTTTTTCTGGGATTTGGAATCACTGTAATGTTTGGATTACAGGCAATTATCAATATAGCAGTCGTATCTGGAAGCTTACCAACAAAAGGTATTCCGTTGCCTCTTGTTAGCTCTGGGGGTTCTTCACTACTATTCTCAATGATAGGAATCGGTATACTTATAAACATTGCAAGACAATCTGCTCAACCAGAACATTCAGATTTACAGATTGCTGAAGAAGAACATAAAGATGGAACGAACAGAATATTCCCAATTAGAATATGGCATAGTTTAACTTCCAGAATATCTAGCTTTTCCTGGAAATAAAAATAAAATTCTAAAACGTATCGTTCCATTAACTTTTAAGAAAAGGGGACAAATAATGAAAGTTGTTTTCGCAGGTGGCGGTACTGGCGGGCATCTTATGGTTGGATTAAGCATCGCAGAAGAGATTCGTTTAAGATTTCACGATGCGGACATTGTATTTTTTGGAACAAATAAAGAATTTGAAAAACGATGCGTCGAACAAAAAGGATTCAAATTCCACCAAACTCATGCAAAAAAATTTGGAAAATCACTCAAACAAATAATCACTTTTATAAGTTCAGCAATCCTGGATATTATTGAGTCCCTTATTTCCATAAGAAAATTAAATCCTGATATAGTAGTTGGGCTTGGTGGATATGCTTCTTTCGCCCCAATTATTGTGGCAAAATTACTCAGTGTTCCATCCGTCCTTTTGGAGCAAAATGTTATTCCCGGAAGGGCTAATAGATTATTGGCAAAATGGGTGGACGAGGTATATTGTCACTGGCAGGGTTCGCTTAAATGGTTTAATAAGGCAAAAGCTGTGCGAGTTACAGGAACTCCCGTTCGTAATGATATTCTAAACAGCCAAAAGTTGCATTCTGCAGAGAAATTTGGACTAAATTCCTCTAAAAAGACAATACTGATCACGGGTGGAAGTCAAGGTGCACAGGTAATTAACGAAGTTATATTAAAATGTCTTCCATTGTTAGAAAAATATTCCAACGAACTACAAATAATCCATTGCACAGGTGAATACGGATACGAAATTGCAAAAGAAACGTATAAACAATCAAAAATTAACTCTTTTGTTTGCAGTTTTTTAGATGATATGGGGTCTGCCTTTAGCTTAGCTGACTTAATAATTTGCAGGGCAGGCGCTACCACCATTGCTGAAATTACCGCAAAAGGTATTCCGGCAATACTAATCCCATATCCACATGCAACTGATAACCACCAATACTGGAACGCAGTGGAACTTGTTAGCAATGGCGGAGGATATTTATTACAACAATTTGATCTAACACCCGAAAAAGTCATAGAACTTATTACAGAACTTCTTAATGACAAAGAAAAGTATGAAAGAATGCAAATGTTTAGTAAAAGACTTGGTAAACCAAATGCAGCCGTAAATGTTGTTGATAATATTTGTAGAGTAATAGGCTTAAAATGTTCTGAATTTGCTATAATTGTTGGTTAAACTCACAAAATAACTATCTTTACTGTACATGTACGTTTATAAAAAACATTAATTCTCTCAGTCATTATTCGAATTAAACATATATTATTACTAAAATCACCAACATACCTTATTTCGAGAAAAGGAGCAAAAGGGATGCAGGCTTATATATCTGTAATAGAAAGGCCGTTTAAATACCAGCCTTTAAATGGACGTTGTATATACTTTATTGGAATCGGTGGCATTGGTATGAGCGCTGTTGCACGTATTCTGATAAAAGAAGGTTATACTGTTGTTGGCTCTGATATACGTTCTTCCTCTTTGACTTATTCACTCGAAAAAATGGGCGCAAAGATATACACAAAACAAGACGGAAGCTGCATGACCTCAGAAACAGATACCGTAGTAATCTCAGCCGCTATTACAGAAGACAATCCAGACCTTATAACTGCCAGGAAAATGGGCATTAAAGTTGCAAAATATTCACAAATACTCGGCTCCTTAATGAAACAGAAACAAGGGATTGCAATAAGTGGAACTCATGGAAAAACAACTACAAGTGCAATGATTTCCACAATATTAAAAACGGCTGGATTGGACCCTACGTTTGTTATTGGTGGGGAAGTACCAGATATCGGTGGAAATTCATATTTAGGCAGGGGTAAATTTTTTGTTGCAGAAGCCTGCGAATATGATAGTTCTTTTTTAAACCTTACACCACAAGTAGGTGTAATTACTAACATAGAAGAAGACCACCTCGATTATTATGAAAACATAGAAAAAATAATAAACGCCTTTGGAGAATTTGCATCGCTTATCTCAGAGGAAGGCTTACTTGTTGTCAATAACCACGATAATAACATCCCGATAGCATTAAAAAGAGCAAAATGCAAGGTGGAAACGTTCTCTCTGGACAAATCTTCTGACTGGCGTGCCGAGAGGATATCTACAATCAACGGTACAAACAAATTCAGAATATATAGAAAAGACAATTATTTTGGCGATTTCTCATTAAGAATACCAGGATATCACAATATACTAAATGCACTTGCCGCAACTGCCGTATGTACTTTTGTAGGTGTTGATAAAGATACTATCAATTTATCATTGGCATCGTATAACGGAGCCAATAGACGTTTCCAAATTATTGGAATAAGAAACAATATCACCATAATTGACGACTACGCCCATCATCCGACCGAAATATATGTTACATTAAAGGCTGCGCGTGAATTCTACCCAAATAAAAAGCTATGGTGTGTGTTTCAACCTCATCAATATAGCAGAACACGCCGCCTCCTAAAAGGCTTTGCAACATCTTTTAAAAACGCTGATAAAGTAATATTAGCGGATATCTATGCTGCACGTGACAGTGAATGCGAACAGGCAGCAATAAATATTACCAGATTGTGTGAAGAAATTAAGAACTCAGGTACAGACGTACAATGTATTCCTAAATTGAATGATATCATAAATGCCTTATTGTCAAATATAGAGCCGGGAGATATAGTAATTACAATAGGAGCCGGCGATATCTGGAAGGTTTCTAATGAGTTGGTTTTAAGTTTAAAATAAACTATGTAAACAATTGTTAACAACCGTATCACCCACATTTTAAAAATTCTAAGTAACTAACAAACACAATACCAAAAAGGAGACTTAAATGAAGCCTAAAAATATAGTAGTTTTAATGGGTGGTATCTCCTCCGAGCGTGAAATTTCTTTACGTTCAGGCAGCGCCGTCGCAAAAGCACTAGAGGAGGTTGGATTCAATGTTACCTGCGTTGATGTAAAAGACGAAAAGATCGAAGACCTTAATTACTTAGAAACTGATGTCGCCTTTATAGCCTTACATGGATATTTTGGCGAAGATGGTGGTGTACAACAATTATTAGAATCTAAGGGAATTACTTACACTGGCTCAGAAGTAAATGCAAGCAAACTGGCAATGGATAAACTGGCAACAAAACGGTGTTTTGTTAAGTCAGGTCTTAAGACACCAGACTACCTTACTATAACCGAATTTCAAGATTATGATGAAATACGAAACGAGGTAACAAAATTCGGACTGCCGGTAGTCTTAAAACCCACTAGAAATGGTTCCAGTATAGGAATATCAATACTTAAAGATATTAATAATCTTAGAATATGTTTGGAAAAGGCTTTCGAGTTTGGATATGAAATTCTTGTAGAAAAATACATAAAAGGTAGGGAACTAACTGTTGGAATTTTAGATGAAACACCTTTACCAATTATTGAAATTAAACCAGCGACTGAATTTTTCAATTATGACGCAAAATATAAAGACAATAAAACTGAATACTTAATTGTAAAAACATCACTTGAAGAAAAGATAAACACAGATAGTAATTCTATTAATTTTATTGGTTCCCTTCCGCCTTCTTTATATAATAATGCTCAGGAAATGGCACTAAAGGCACATAAAACTCTTGGCTGCAAGGGATTCTCAAGAGTAGATATGTTGATGGATTGCCACGGCAATTTATATTTACTTGAGGTAAATACAATTCCTGGTTTTACTGAAAAAAGTTTGCTTCCAAAGGCTGCAATAGCAGCAGGAATACAATTCCCTGCATTATGTAAAAGAATTGTGGACATCGCTTATCAGAATTCAGTTATTAACGTAAATGTACAAATCCAGAATTAAAAACATTAATTATAATACTACCCGCTTTAAACCTTTCTTTGACTTTTTTTCAACTAAAAGTGCGGAGTACAAAAAAAAATTATATCCATTCCTAATTGGGCTTCTTATATTAGCCTGCATAACAATTTCTTCAATATGGGGGATTAAAAATCTCTGGTATTCTTTAACAAACTTAAACATCTTTAAGCTAAGCCCTTCAACCTTCTCATTTAACACACCAACATGGGTCACAGATCGTTTCTCTAATGATATAAAATACGTCTCATCTCTGAATCAGTGCTATAGTATGTATGAATACAATCTAACCCAGGCAATCGCTGCCGCTTACAGTAAAATTACTCCAATAAACAAAATAGATGCAATTAAAAGAGTATATCCCAACAAATTAAATATTAAACTCATCTTACGCACACCAGCAGCCCTTGTTAAATGTGGAAACAACGTCTATCTTGTAGACTATGATTGTGTTTTGCTACCAAAAGAATATTACAAACTACCAAATAATGAATATGACCCCCCCTGTATTCAAAGTAACAAATTAACAAGGCCGCCTTTGCTTGGAAATACATGGAATGATAACGGAATCAAAGCAGGAGTCGAGTTATTGAAATTTCTCAGGGCAAATAATGTACATAATATTTTTAAAATCCTTGCAATAGACGTATCAAACGTATGTAAGAAAAGGAACACGGGTAAGAGTGATATTATTCTTTGGACTGAAAATAACACACAAATACGATGGGGATGTTCTTCTCTTTGCAATGAACCAAATGAACTCTCTGATGAAGAGAAGCTACAAAACTTATTGAGTATTGCAAAATCGGAAGGAACCAATTTGAAACGAATGGATTATGTTGATGTACGCTGGAAAAAACCAGTAGGAAAGCAATGGGCAGGGATTAAAAAAACACTTGCAGAATAATAAACACTTTATGGTAAATCAGGGTTTTCCGGGTCCCAGATTAATTCCTGGCCTGCTTGCCTGTTTGGCCATCCCTTATTTGTTGTTCCATCAGAATCACCATTCTGTATACGTTCAACATGTCCATCTATAAAAAGAATATTTGCAGCTCTTGAGTGTCTCTGTGCAACACTGCCATAAGAGCCTTCAAAATTGTTAGACACACCAGCATTGTTTATACGACCATCAAATAATAAAACAGTTTTTGTTGGATTGTATACAGTTTCAATCGTTCTCTGACACTCACTATCCTGGACAATATTCATATTCATTTTTATCGTTCTGGTTGTGTCACGTTCAGAAATAGGAACCTTCTTAAAAACCGGGTCTTGCTTAACAAACATTAAACGTTCTTCCGATGAAATTTCATCCCTTTCGAGTGGTGGAATTAAAACTGACAAGTATCTGTCTACCGCCTTGAACCATACTTCGCCTGTGCATGTTTTTGTGCCGTCTTTGCTAGTCTCACTGTTATTGGGACGTGGAAGTAAACCATTATTATCATTAACATACTGTTCTATCGCCAGGAATACTTGTCTCATGTTATTTGTACATTCAATTTGATATGCCTTATTTAACGTAGTACTGAGTGTTGGAACAAGAATTCCTGCAAGAATTCCAATAATCATTACAATTATTATTAATTCAATAATTGTAAAACCTTGCTTCTTTAAAAACACATTTGACATGTTATATACCCAAAGTTCTGGTATAATTAAGCTAGAATTCAGAGTTTGAATTTTTAGTCTTATAGATAAAATATTTTTGTCAATCAAATCAGCGTTAAATCTCAAATTAATAAAACTACAACTGTTTTTGCAAAAATATTTGACTTTCTATATTGTGTTGTTAAAATTTTAAATTGTTATGGTTTAATTAGATACAGACAATTCTATTAAATGCGGAAGTGGCGGAATCGGCAGACGCGCTAGTTTGAGGGGCTAGTCCCGCTGATATCGGGGTGGGGGTTCAAGTCCCCCCTTCCGCATCATACTACAATAACCCCCCAGAAATATAATGAACTATTTATTTCTGAAACAAATTTTAGTTGCACTTCATTATAATAAATGACATAGAATTAACAAAATGTTAATAATAAAAACATTACCCGTTTATGGGAGGCTCATTAATGAGCAAGTGTAAAATATCAATAATATTGATAGCAGCCTTTAGCCTTGTCGCAGGTTGTAAAGAAACGCAAATAAAACAATCTGACTTTACCCCGTTTAAGAGGCCAATAACACTTTCTACAACAACTGGAGAGGTAGAAAAGAGACCGTGGGAGTATGAAATTTCACCTCATAAAGAGGTTATGAAAGAAGAAGAAAAAAAGAAAAAAATACCTGACGAATTTACGTATCCTGAAGAACGCAAAAAACCAGAACCGGCACTTAAAAAACCTGAATATATAGGAGATAAAATTGATATCTCTTTTAACTTTGATAACGCTGAGATGAAAGATGTTATACATGTCATTTTAGGTGAAATCCTTAAAGTAAATTATATCTTAGACAGAAGAGTAGGTGGCACTATAAATCTCCACGCGACAGGACAGGTGTACAAAGAAGAGCTTATTTCAATACTTAACACGTTACTTTATGTCTATGATTTTGCAATTATAAAAGACGGCGACATATACAGAGTACTTCCAAGGGCAGAATCGAGACAGGAAACAAATATTGTCATCTTCGGTGATAAAATTCCTCATCCAGAGAAAGATATAATAATTCAAATCGTTCCTCTTCAATATGAAAGCGCCAAAAATCTGAGCGGGACAATAAAACCGTTCATGACAGGTATAGGGAATATCGTTACACATGGAGATTCTAATTATCTTATACTTGTAGAACATGCATCAAATATGGCTAAGTTACTCACATTAATAAAAACATTTGATACACCCTTTTTTGCAGGTAAAGCCGTAAGGATTTACGATTTTAAGTATGCGGATCCAAGAAATATGGCTAAGGACCTCACTACTATAGTCCAATCATTGGGCGGGAAAGTAGGCAATGAGGGCGAATTTAACTTCATTCCATTTACAGAGTCAAACAAAATGATAGTTGTCTCCAGAATACCAGAACTTCTAGCCAAACTAGACCTCTGGATACAGAATATTGATGTCCCCCCGTCTGAATTAGAGGAAGATATTAAGGTTTATGTTTACAAGGTGCAGCACCAGAAAGCCGATACAATTGCACCCGTTTTAACACAACTTTACAGCGAGAAAATGTCTGCACAGCCAAAACCTTTTGGCAAAAAACAGCTTGAAGCTATGAAAATTATTGCGGACCCAAAAACAAATTCAATTATTATCAAGGCGCTACCCAGCGATTACAAGAGCATGAAAGCCATAATAGAAGCAATAGACGCCACACCGCAACAGGTATTTATTGAAGCTTTGATAATAGAAGTTGGACTTAATAGTAGTTTAGATTACGGCACTGAATGGTTATGGGACATGGGACAAACACAATTATTTGGATTCGGAGACATGAAAAGAACCGCTGAGACACCAACAATGATTTTTGAAAAGGGAAATTTTGAAATCCTGTTGGATATACTTGCAACAAAATCAGACGTAAGAATCCTTTCTGCGCCTCACCTCCTTGTAAAGGACGAACAATCTGCAAATATACAGGTTGGTAGTGAAGTACCTATTTTGTCAAGCTCTGGACAGCAGGCTGGCACCACTGTTACGTTTGAGCAGGTACAATACCGTGATACAGGTATAATCCTTACGGTTACTCCACATATTGCAGAAAATGACTTTATATCATTGGATATCAAACAGGAAGTAAGTGACGCAGAAACTACTACGACCGGTGTTAGTGATTCTCCAACATTTTCAACCCGCAATGCAGAAACCTCGCTTGTGATAAAAAGCGGACACACTGTAAGCCTCGGTGGCATAATCCAGCAAAAAGATGAAAAAAGCGTAAGCAAAATACCCCTGCTTGGAGATATTCCATATTTAGGCAATCTATTTAAATCAACATCTATAAAAAATACCAGAACAGAATTACTTATGCTAATAACACCCTATGTCGCAAACAACGCAGAGGAAGCCGATACTTTAACAGACGCCTTCCAGAAAAAACTTAAAGAAATAGAACCTCTATTAACTCAAAGGAATATGGAAGTTGATAAATATTAAGACCCATTCTGGTTTTACCATACTCGAGGTTATGGTTGCCCTGGCAATAATTGGTATTTCTATAGGTATATTCTTCAGCCTGATAGGAAATTCATCAAAATTAAGAGGAAAGATTGACGACCATTCAAGACTATTACTCCTTGCAAGAACAAAGACAGAAGAGGCAATATTAGGAATACTTGGTAAAGATTATGAAAAGCTTAACGAGAAAAAATCTTTTGGGAATACAACCGCTGACGGCATTAAATGGCAAGTTTTACAAATTGATAAATATAAAGAAGCCGTGGAGAAGAGCGCGTTAAATTTAACAAACGAAGAAGATGCTATGGACAATCCGTATCTGCCACCGAAGGGAACTAAATCGCTAACTATACAAGTGGAAGGAATAAAAATAGAAACGCTATTTTTCTTTATAGAAAAAGAAACTGAAAATGCTGAAAACCAAACTACTAAAACAGAATAAGAGGTGCCCCCCCTATCACATAAATTATCCCAATACAAGAGATAAATATGGATTTACATTATTTGAACTGCTTATAGCTATCTTTATTGGAACTATCTTAATTATGTCTGGTGCTTATGCAGTAAGAATGGGGCTATTTTCTATGGAAAAGGATGAGGTCTGGTTTAATAATTCAACTAAAGAAAAGGCTGCATTTGACTTCTTCTGGCAACAGGTCTCTTCTTTACGCATCCAGAAAATACCAACAAAGAAAGATCAAATAATTGTAGAAACAATTAAAAAGAAGAAAACTATTTATTTTACAGGAGAAAAAGACTCACTAACTTTTATAACACCACTGTCCTTAAAAAAACGCTATGGTCAGGGATTAATAATAGCTAATTATAAAGTCAAAATAAATGAAAACGGCCTTTGGGACTTGATTTACACAGAAAACAAACTCAATCCAAGTATATTAATCAAATTATCGGAAGATTCAGACTACAAAATTATTACAGATGAAAGCAACTCCACAGTTTTCCTAAAAGATTGCAGCATGATTTCGTTTTCTTATCTTATTGATATAAAAAAAGACATAAATGAACAAACTGATACTGAAAATAATACTAATTTATCAGAATTAAATACCGATGTTATAGAAGGTACTAATCTAAAATGGAAAGAGGAACTGGACGGGAAAACCCCAAGAGCTATAAAATTTACTGTATCAAAAAATGGGAAGGAACAAGAGTTGGTGTCTCCTGTCATGGCTACGTACTCATTTTTAGCCTATGGGCAATAGTAATTTTTGGGTTTGTCGCCTTAAGTTTAACGCGCAATACTAGTATTGCTATAAAAACAGAAATTACTTCCAGCGAGCGCATAAAAAACATATATGCCGCACGTGGGGCATGCGTTTATGCCACACAAATGATGGTACAGCCTAAAAAACAACAAACCCAGGGAAAAGAAACAAAAAGCGGCAGATACAAAAAGACAACTAGACAAAAAGACAAATATGCCAGAAGAACTATAGGCGGTACATGGACACCCAGTAATAAACCCTACAATGTCCAGATAGGCGATAGAGATTGCCTTGTATTCATCAGCGATGAAAGCGCTAAAATAAATATAAATAAAATAACGGATGAAACGAGAGCTAATTTTATTAAATTCCTTATTTCGTTTAAGATTAAAGAGTATACGGCTGAAATAATAACAGATTCCATACTAGACTGGTTTGATGAAGATGACTTGCACCATGTCAATGGTGCAGAAAAAGATTTTTACGCTACCCTGCCCGAACCATACGAACCAAAAAATGGACCTTTTGAAACAATAGAAGAATTAACTTTAATCAGAGGAGTTACACCAGATATCTTCGAATTGCTTCGCGAATATCTGACAATTTATGGCTCAGGCAAAATTAATGTTAATCTTGCGCATAAAGAAGTACTTCTTTATGTACCAATAATAACCCCGGATATTGCAGAAGCAATTATTGAATACAAGAAGAAAAAGGGGAAAATTAAAAGCGTTGCAGACTTAGAAGAAATATTTGGTCCTTATGGTATTATTGGTGAAGAATTACACAAGACTATGAATCTACTGACAATTGATAATTCAAATTTTGTAACAATTAATTCAATTTCTACCTTCGATAAAGTTAAAAATTCTTATAAATTAATAGTTCAAAAAGGCGCCGATTCTTGTAGCATAATTGCAGTTTATCCAGAATAATATTTAAAATATTTTATATGAAAATACCTTTCTCTGGCATTTTTACTCAAAGAGCTATGGGTTTGTCCATTATTGGAAATGACCTCATAATAACTACCCTTTGTAAAATACTTGTAAAATACTCCCATGAGACAATCAAAGTAAAGGATTTCATGATTAAGGACGCCCAACAATTACATCCATCATTACCTCAAAAAAAATCTATTGATGAAATTATACTTTCAGTTCCAAGAGAACTTGCTATTATCAGAGAAATAGACTGTCCGTATTCAAATTTAAAAGAATTAAAAGAAGCACTCACATACCAACTGGATAGCTTTATTCCTTTCAGCAATGAAGATGTATATTTCGATATTCAAACAATATCGTATAACACACATGAAACTAAGGTCATTATAGTAGCCGTTAAAAAGACTGAATTGGATAATGTTTTATCAAGACTGCAGGTGTTAGAAATCATACCGTCAAGGGTTATCATTTCACCTTTTGCCTTTCTCCCTATTGTCGAAGAAAAGGAAGGTATTGTTGCACTGATTAGCAAAAACCTAAAGAATTACAGTTACAACTTATTTGAAAAGAACAACCTGGTTTTGTCTTCGATAATAAAAACAGAAGACGAATTAAATAGCAAAATTAAAACAAACCCACCGGCAGAAATATTATTATCAAACCTCGACAATAACATCCTACCACACGAATGTTCAATTCCTTCACAATTATTAGACGAAACCTCTGAGTCATACGGCGCCGGCCTATATGGGCTGTCAAACTATTCATGTAACCTAAGTCTTGTTAGACATCACAAGAAAAGGCTGAATCCTCAAATTACCACAATGTGCTTTTTTATAAGTTTCCTGATATTTTTCTCATTTCTTATACCTTACATACAGAATATAAACAATCTGGCAATATTAAAAAAATTAAACACACAAATTAAAACAAATAAAAAAGATGTATCAAACGTTGAAAAAATCCAGGAGCGAATAACAATACTTGAGGAAACGATTTCCAACGTTAATGAAGTAAGAAGAGAATATATGCCCAGAATTGACATAATTCTGGAATTCGCAAAGACGCTGCCAGGCGATGCATGGATAAAGTCCACTTACATTGCGAGTAACACCTTTGAAATAGAAGGTGACGCAATATCATCTACCAATTTAGTACCCGTCCTGGAAAACTCACAACTATTTTCTGGTGTCGGTCTTACTTCTCCAGTTACAAAAACACAGAGTGGCAAGGACAAATTCAGAATCAAAGGAAATGTAGGAAAACAATAAATATGGCGAAATATCTGGAAAAATTCAAAAAAATGAAGGCAAGAGAAAAAGCCTTATTGGTTATTGCCTTAATCGTCATGTTTTATTTAAGCATAGATAAAGTTATCGTCACGCCATTTTTAAAATCAACAAATGAAACAAAAGAACGGTTAGAAACCCAAAAAAAACTATTAAAAAAATATTATTCATATATTAATAATAAGAAACAATATGAGGCAAAAATAAATGAACTTAAACAATATTATACGAAAATGCAGGAAAAATTTATATCAGAAGAAACCGAAGACCTTGCATCAGCAAAATTACAGGAAATGATAAATAATATAGCCACAAAAAACGGTCTGGTCGTTTCCAGAAGCACTGCTTCAAAGAAAGAAATAATCAACAAACAACCTTATTTAATTGCCCTGTCAATTAGTATTGAGATAAACGACATAAATAGTTCACAAAAATTACAGAATTTCTTATATGATATTGAATACAATAGTGATAAATTTCTTTTTATAGATAACCTGAAAATCAAGACATCTGGTTTAAATGTTATAAAAGGGGCTACAGTTTCTTCCACCCTTACAGCCATTGCATCAATAGAAAAGAAAACGTAAACATATGAAATCAGCAAATATTAATTTAAAATCTTTACAGCATGTTACGAACTTCTTTAGTAAGAAGTTAAAACAATGGAAACACTATTTGCCAATAATAAACCTTGTTTTGCTAATATGCACATCTGCGCTTGCAATTATTTGTGTTCTATTAATCTATTTCCCGCCTGAAAGCACTGTAAAGAAGGAGAAATATGTAGAAAATATTTCAATAAATAAGAATCTATTAACTCCGCTTGCAAAAGATGCGAAGTCAATAGATCAATATGAATCAATACTCTCAAGTAACCCGTTTTCACCTGCACGAACAGCATGGGTCCCACAAACCTCTGCTGAAACAAAAACTGCCAAAGAAGAACCGCCACCACCAAAACCTGCGGACGAACAAAAACCTAAAGAACCGCCAAAGAAAATTAACCTAAGGGGTATAATGATTATCGGAGGCATCAAAAAAGCATTAATAGAAAATCCAGATACATCAAAAAATAAGAGTCAATTTATATTCATTGAAGAGGGCGAAGACGTTGTTGGATACAAGGTAAAAAATATAGAACCAGACCAGATAATACTCGACTGGTACGGAGAAGAACAAATTATTGCAATGAGGTCTAATATTAAAAAATAATCGTTTATGAGCACATTCAAATATAAACTACTTTCAACATCCAGCGGTATTATAGAGGGTGAAAAAGAGGCTCCCACTAAAATAGAGTTAATCACCGAACTGAGAAAGACAGGGCACGTTATTTTAAGTGTCCAACAAACAACAAAAGATAAAAAGTTCGGATTTCTCAGCGGACGCGCAAATAAAAAAGCCATCTTACCTTTCACTCAGGAACTGGCGACATTGCTTGAAGGAGGCATCCCAATAGACAAAAGCCTTGCAATTCTATTATCCAGTCATGATATTAAAATTAGACCTATTGTAGAAAATTTACTAAACGGAATTAAGTCTGGAAAGTCTCTTGCGGAAGCGCTCAACAGCCATGTGAAATTGTTTTCCAGCGTTTATATTAACATGGTACGCGCTGGAGAAGAGGGTGGTGTATTACCTCAAGTATTAAAAAGACTGGGTATGTTTCAGGAAAAATTACAGAAAATAAGAGGCGAAATTATCTCAGCAATGATTTATCCACTGTTGCTGAGCAGTACCGGTGTAATGTCGGTGGGAGCCCTGATTGTTTACGTAATCCCAAAATTTTCTCAGATCTTCGAGGGAATGGGAATCTCACTGCCATTTACAACATCCGTGTTAATGGGCGTAAGTCAGTACTCTATTAAATACGGCTGGATAATGTTTATCGCCGCCTTTGCTACATTCTTTTTATATAAAAGGGCAAGAAAAGATAAAAAAACATCAATAAAAATTGATCAGAGGAAGTTAAAACTACCTGTAGTTGGTAATCTTTTATGGAAAATACAAATATCCAGATTTGCCCGAACCCTTGGCACACTACTGGAAAACGGTGTACCATTACTCAAATCAATGGATATTGTAAAAGACGTGCTGTCCAATCAACATCTCGCAAATATCCTTGGTACTGTAAAGTCAAACGTAAAAGAAGGCGCGGGACTTACAGTGTCGCTTGCGCAGATGGGGTTTCTGCCAGAAATAGCAGTTCATTTGTTAAAGGTGGGGGAAGAGACTGGAAATTTAGACAAGATGCTCCTTAAAGTTGCTGATAATTTTGATACTGATATTGAGCAAAAAACAAAAAGGCTCGTTACAATGGTAGAACCCGTACTCATTTTACTTATGGGTGCAGTCATTGGTGTAATCGTAATTTCAATGTTAACGGCAATCCTCAGTGTGAACGACATGAGGTTCTGACGAAAAATGGAAGACTGTTTTCTCTCAATAATAATACCTGCTTATAATGAAGAAAAAAGACTGCTGCCCACCCTCGATCAGATTTGCAAATATTTATCAAGACAAAATTACCCCTATGAAGTTATTGTGGTAGACGACGGCTCTACAGACAACACCTTACAGATAGCCAGAGACTTTGCAAATTCCAATGGACATATCGTTGTCCTGACAAACGGACAAAACAGGGGCAAAGGTTATACCGTTAGAAATGGTATGCTGTCTGCAAAAGGTGAATATGTCTTTTTCACCGATGCAGACCTCTCCACGCCCATAGAAGAATTAGAAAAATGTCTGCCATATCTCATAAACAGCCATGACGTAATCATTGGCTCAAGGAGCCTGCCCGACTCGGACATTATCATCCACCAACCGTGGTACAGGGAAATAATGGGAAAAACCTTTAACTTCATAGTAAACATGCTCCTTTTAAGAGGCATCATAGACACACAGTGCGGTTTTAAGGGATTTAAGAAGGAGGTTGTTAAAAAGGTCTTCAGTAAGTGTAAGATAGATGGATTCTCATTTGATGTCGAAGCCCTTTATTTATCGAAGAAATTCAACTATAAGATAAAGGAAATCCCTATAAAATGGAGAAATTCCGCACTTAGCAAGGTCAGCCCAGTAAAACACTCCATCCAGATGTTTAAAGACCTGATGAATATCAAGATTAAAGATTTTAAGGGATGTTATAAATAAGTTGCCAATTTTAAGAAAATGATGCAACTAATTATAGTAAATGCCAAACACAAGTAAATATTATAATATAGCCGCCTGTCTGCGTGCAACGCACAGGCATATAGGTTTCAACCTGCGTAAAATACGTAGTCCTTCTATTAACTCAGGACAGTCCGTAAGAGTGCGGCTATTCTGTCAAACAGTATTCACATATAACATTTTACTTTTGACTGCTGCTTTCCCTTTTACGAAATAAGACATTTGCTGGAACAAGCGTTTCACTCCCACCCGGCGGCGTCCATAAGAACTCCATAATCGCCCCGCCTCCTGCATCAAAATACTCCACACGGACATGATGAAACCCCTCATCAAGAAATACAACGCCTGATATATATCTCATTGCATGTAGGTCGCCGTTGTCAACAACCATGTTCCCGTCAATATAAACAAAAGAACCATCGTCAGACTTTGTGGCAAATTTATACATACCCTTCTGTGTAATTGACAAATATCCTTCCCATTTAATACCGAATGGAGACCTGTATGGTTTTTTGGTCTCGTCGTTATATGTAAAAGAAATCAACCCATTTTCTACCTTTGTTAAAAAAGGTTTTCCCGCACATTCAACATTATTAAAGAAACTCCCTACCAGAGCCGGTTCAAGTTCATCACTTGTCACCTTTGCCATCGGCTGGGCACTTGTTTTTGATGTTGACTCCTTACCAAAAACACCCTCATACAGTCCTTTTTGCATATAGACATTAAGCCATACACCCGGGCGCAGAATAAATCTTTCCTTTTTATAATCTCCCTTCATTTTTTTCTTTAAATCATCCTCACCGCTCTTGTCCACTATAATGACAGGCGCATTGGGGTTATCAATCATCTTCCCCCAGAAATGTGCATTTTTGTATTCCCTGAAATACCATGGCAGGGGCCAGTATTCTTTTGAGACTATATTGATATCCAGGTCCTTTCCACCTACATCTGATAAAGATTTCAATCTATCCAATAAATTATAAATATCACGCTTGGTCTGAACATAAACAAGCTGACATCGCTCGTCATCATAATTTATAAAATTCAGTTTAATTGCATGGTAACATAAAAACCCAATAACACATACGTATATTGGGTAAAAGACGGCATAATGCCATCTTTTCTTTATAACCCTATATATCCCATTTATAAAAATACCCCCCATAATAGAAAGAGGAAGTAATATGTTGATTATCAACCACGGTGTTTTGTAACGAACAAGGGAATATATGAGGTAGATGAGGATTGTCCAGAACGCCATGAAGATGGTAAATTTATTTCTCTGCCTGAATGCGTAAAAAAATCCAGCAATCCCCAGCACAAGCACGGGCATCTCATACCTGTACATCGCCTTAAAATAATAAATAAACGGCTTGGCGTGTCCGCTGATATTCATCCCGGTCTTTGACCATATCTTTAAAGTCCTCAATATCCCATTTACACCCTCATAATAAGTAAAGAAAGAAGAATAAAACAGGAAATTGATTAGAAAGAACATCCCCACGCTTATGCCAACAGCATATTTGTGTCTTTTGCATTCGCTTGCAAATGTGGTAAAGATGTTTTTAAATCTTGCATACCGTGTACCTTTAGGAGAGAATCCTACTTCAAAACAATACGCAATAATCAAAGACAGTGCAAAAACTGCAAATGTGATTATATATGTCTCTTTTATCGTAATCACACATGCGATGCTTGCGACTGCGAAATAAATGTACCTTGATTTCCTTGTTTCTGAATAAAGAAAGAATGAGACAATTATTGCCAGCGAAAAAAAGATTAAATATATTTCATGAATTGTATCTCTTGAGAAAAATGAGATGGATGGAGAAAGGGCAACTAACAACCCTGCCGTTAATAACCCCATCGCCCCAAACCTTTTACGTAAAGGATACAACAGGGCAACTGTCATAATGCCAAATAAAACCGGCAACAATCTAAAAGAGAAATCAGTAAAACCTAAAATGTATGTAGGAATTAAACCAATGTAATAGAGGAACGGACCATGATAATTGGAAGGATCATAGCGATAGTAGCCCGTTTTATATAGATTAATCAGGAAATGGCTGTTAACGCCTTCATCTGAATGAAAGGGCTTAAGATCGAGATCCCAGAAGCGAATAAGGGACGCTATTAAAACGGGTACGAAAAAGGCTATAATTAATGAAGCTCTGTCTTTCTGCTGTTTATACATGTTTAATATCCCATTCTAAGGTCAAAGCACAAAATTGCTCAAGGCTCAAAGCTGAAAGGTTAAATTATTTAGTCCTTACTGGAATTGAATTTATGAGCCCTTTTATCATGAAAGCTATTCCCTTTGCATCCTTTTCTAATACGGTGTATTTGTCATTAGAAATCTACTTTTTTCTTCTAAAGATTTCCAATAATGTTGTCCTCGTTTCATAATAATGAACCTCTAGCGATATAAGAAAAATAGATGAAGTCTTTTTTAGAATAACGCCCTTCCCTTTAGCTATGTTCACTGGAATGGCTAGTGTTTCCTGTCAGTTTCCAAATTTTCAATAAGTTAAATAACTTTTACTGTAAAATCAACAGACTTATTCCATACTTCCAAATCTTCGTACCCAAACTTCATTTTGCATTCTCCACCTTTTCATAAGACCCTTTGAGCTTTTAACTTTCAGCTTTGAGCTTTCAGCGAGCTTCCGATTTTTTATCTACATAAGTTAGTAACTGGTATCTTTTCTTCTACACCACCAGGCGGAGTCCATAACAAGCCAAGAATGGCTCCTCCACCACCGTCAAAATATTTAATCTTCATTCTATGTTTACATTTATTTAATAAGATTTTATTATTTGCAGACTTCCTTGCATGGTAGCCACCATTATCTATTACAAGTTTATCGTCTATAAAAAGCCATGAGCCATCATCTGATACCAACTGAAACGAGTACACGCCTGTTATATCAACATCAATAAATCCTTCCCAAATGGCGCTAAAAGGACTGGATACCGGTTTCTCGTTGTCACTTGAATAATTAAATTCAATGTCAGAGTCGACTTCTTCAAACACAGGTTCACCCTCCCAGTTTAAATTATTAAAGTAGTAAACATTCAGGCCGTATTTGTTATCAGAAGAATTTTTAATACCAATCTGAAGCGTCTGTTTCTTTTTATTAAGGTCGTAAATATTATAATATTTTGTCGTAATAATGCATGAATAATTATTATCAAAATATTTTTTATTTACACCAATTCTTCTTTCATGCGGACCGACTATAACATAGTCTGGTTTATATTTATCTATCAATTGAAATGCCTCGGGCTTGCCTCTTAACATTTTTTTAATATCGTTTTCACGCGTTTGACCCTCATCGTAACCATGACTCCATATATGCGGAGGCCAGCCCATCAAAGTCTTCCTGCCTGTCATAAATACAAGATGATTAAAAATAGGTGCATTTAAAAAAACAGCATCTAAAGGAGTTAAGGTAGATATTTGTTTAGCAATTTCAACTTCTTCCGTAGAAAATTCCTTTGACCCATTCACAGGTGCAATTGCATATCTAAACACATCAATACCGCCCGATGCAGTAATGATAAACATTGTTATTAAAAACCCTACCCTTGAAAGGATTTTATATGGTAAGGCGACATTAAATGATACGGAATATTTACTTTCTCCAGAAATTCCTTCTACCTTTTTATTCTTTGTAAATGCATCCCATAAATAAGTCAACGCTAAAGCGGCAACAGGAATAGTGCCTAAAAACCAGTATATCAAAATCTTTATATTATCCCAGTCCCATGGGGCAAAGAGCATCACATTGGGCAATAGAAAAGGTATCAGGAACGCCAGTAAATAGAATCCGGAACGGATATGGACCTTGTTATTTGCATCTCTATAAAAAGTAAAAATGAGCACAAATCCACCAATAACCAATGGCCAGAAAAGTGTAGTATTCTTCAACCAGAACGAGAATGGATTTTCACTGCCTACCACCCAGCCAAAATAGGGCTTAAAGAATCCCTCGCCTCCAACGTGTTCTGAAAGATATAACACCTGAGGTAAAGATAATACAAATGCAGGCATGAAGAATAGGAACCACCTGCGCCAGTCCCAAAAAATAAGTCCAAGCGGTATTGTAACCATAAGCATAGCAAGGAAACTGTGCGTATGAAACAAAGGCAGTGAACCAGCAAGGATACCGGCAAATAAAAATTCTCTCCAATTTTTCCGCTCAATACCTGTATAAAGAAGTGAAAAGATTAACATGTTGATTGGAAAACCAAATAAGAACGGCCTTTGCGGTACGTTCAAGCACGATAATGGTGTAATCCAGCGATAATTCAGTGGTTCTATTTTTGTATAATCTCTTGGTAAATTCATCAGGAATGACCATAAACTACCGGATGTATTTGCTAGGTCCTGAAAGAAATAATAGAAACCAAAACCTCCTGTAAAGAAGAATATAAATGGAGAAATAATTGCAGCAAGTCTTCTCTTCGTTAAACGATAAGTAAAGTAATAAAGGATACAATAGAATGAAACTGTTAATAAAAAGCCAGGTATAAAAAATATATCCTTGAAATCTAAACCCAATTTTAAAAAAATAGCCGACAAGAAATCTGAAAGGAAAGGATAGCAGAGTCTTTCGCCAGCAAAAGATGGGTCTTGTGGCGGAACATTATCACCCAATACAAATGATGTAATATAGGCAAGGTGCAATGGAAGGTCGCCGTAGTTATTTGCCAAACCAATATATAATCCATCGCTTTTCCATATTACTGTCCTGTAAAACAAACGACAGAAGATTGTAGTAAAGAACGAAAATACAGCAATATGAACAAAATACGATATCTTATTCTGAAGAAAATCCCCCCTTATATCGGTTATCTCATTTACTATCTTTCCTTTTAAATATCCCCATTTAATAGTCAAAAATACAGCAATAAAAATACATAGTAGACACATTGATATGTATATACTCTTGAACTGGAGTCCCCATATCAACGAAAGGAGATAAACAATCCATGTATGGAGTCCTAAACCAACAACCGTACCATAAGCAATTCTTTCAAGTATGGAATACCTTGCTGACAAAAAGTAAGTAAGTAAAAACCCGGCAATAACAGAAACAATTATAAATAGGACAACAGACTCCATATATTTTCTTCCTCAATATTTGTGGTTTGTCAGGAAACAATAGAATTTAATCTTGTTTATCGTAAAAGCTCAAGTGATCTGAAGGTACAACCGTTCTATTCACTGACGGCGTACTCCATAACAGTTTAATTATCGCATCAAAACCTATATCATTATATTCAACCGTAATCCTGTGCCAGCCCCTGTCCATGTAAATTGCAGCACAATCTTCGGTTTCTCGATGCGGCTTCCAGTTATCAATAACGGTATGTTCATCAATTATCAACCTTACACCATCATCACTAACAGTATAGAATTTATATTCTCCACTGGAATCAACCTTTACTAAGCCCTCCCAGCGCACTGAAAAATTATCGCCATTCACACCGTTAACAGGAGAACCGCGGCCCCAATCAAAGTTTATAACCTTATCCGTTCTTGAAAGGATAGAATTATTAAAATTCTCTCCATTATAATAGCTTCCCCTTAAACCACCTACAAATTCGTGTTTTATATCAGCAATATCTAATACACCAACCTGTCTCTCGGCAACCTCCTTGATTTCATAACCAGCCCTGCCATCCGGGAAAAATATTGTTTGAACAGTTTTATACTCGGGGAAGTCGCCTACTCTGACAATTAATGCCTGTTTCCTGTTCGTACTGCGGCTAAAACCATCAAAAGAATACCTGCTGAAACAATTGGTGCCCTGCCATTCTGCAGGATTATATCCTGTATAGAACAACACGAATATATAGGGGTTACCCATCCCTGAAAAACTATAATAATCAATCCCTCTCAAGTTCTCAGCAGTCTGAATAATCTCCTTCATTCCATAATCAAACGAACCATAAAATACACTTGAATACACCTTGTAATACCTCGCAAAATAGTATCTTATATTGAAAACTACTAGCACTAAAAAGGCGATAGATATTGATATAATAACGTATGTAATATGTTTCCTATACTGAAATATACTTTTGTTAATCTGCTTAAAATATCTGTATGATGAAACTATGCTTATAGCAGCAATTATCTGGAAAACCGGCAGTCCACATATCGTCCTTACGGCGTGAGGAGTACTCTCATACGTTAAACTCGAAGACACTGGAAACATAAAAAACCACACCGCCAAAATCAAATACTCTTTTCGCCTCTTTACAAAAATGAAGATTAATCCAATGACAAGAAGTATACATTCAAATCTATATAGCTGCCCTATCGCCCCAATGTTATGTCTTGTATTCAGGTCACCCTTAAAAAACAGGAAATCAGGAGAAACGTGTAATAAATAATTTCTAATAAAAGAATATGAAATCAAAAATATTTTATTGTTTACAAGGCTTTTAAAAAAAGACGGCGCCCAGTACTTATCATTTAAAATACCATCTCTTGTCATTCCCAAAGAATGTTCAGTAAAAATAGAAATAATATTAAACCTTGACTGTCCTTCCCCTTTAAAAGTTAATATTAAAAGTGGTGCTAAAATAATCAATCCAATTAGTAGAGACAATACAAATTCCCGTTTGAATTTTAATAAACCACGAAAATTTAGTGCAAGGAAACCTGCCAGAAAAAGCGGTACAAATACCTTTGCCGGGGCATAAGTGTAAAAGGTTAGCGCAAACAAAATGGCGCTATAAAATAGATATCTACCTTTATTAAGTCCTTTCAGTAAAAAGTAGAGGCTGATCGTGAAAAAGCATGGCAGTGAAATAGCCTCAAACGCAATGCGGCTAAATTGCAAATGCCATGGAGATATTGTTAAAAGTAAGGCAGCAATTAGTCCAACAGTTTTATTAAACAGTTGTTTTGCTACCAGGTAAGTAAAATACACAGTCAATACCCCGAACATTGCCGAGGTAAACCTCACAGCAAACTCATTTAAGCCAAAGATTTTTATGAAAGGAATTACTGTATATATATAGACAGGATTTTTATATTCTCCGAATGCCTTGAAATATAAAGGCAATATCTCGCCATGCTCATCTCTACCGGTTTGAAGAATAGAATAGGCATTGTAACCAATGGATGCCTCGTCACAATAAAAACCATTAGGTACCCAACTCAAGTTAATAACACGCAAAAAGATTGCTAAAAATATTATTAGCAACATGTATGCATTGTTTTTCAACCATTGATAATAATTTATATTAGAAATTCTTACCCTCATCCTTGAAAATCCTGTATTTAAACGCTCTCGCATTATACCTCTGTACTTTAATATACCAATAAACAAGGTTACCAAAAAAAGAGGAAACACAAACTTAAACAAAGGGAATTCAGGGAAATCTCCACTGATTATCTTACTAAGGTGGGATTTAAAAGCCCATATATTTAATGAACAATACATGGTACCTTGAAGAGCGCCAACCATACAAATTATAATTGAAATAAAGCCAGATACCGCAATAATTTTATAAAGGTACCTTTGTTTTAATTTGCCATTAAAAACAGAAGTTGACCCCTTCCAATATCCACACAAACCTAAACACAATAAAGGCAATGCTGGTAGCATATATCTCGGTCCGTATTGACAATGACCTACTGTAGTCATGTTTACCAGATACGCAGATAGGAAAAAGAATTGAAGCAACAGAAATATCTTTTCCCTAGTATATTGGCGGGGAAGGAACAATATTCCTGGGATAGAAAAGACAATTATAGGAGAAAATATAAAAATACATGTACTTGGTGAATAAAAATAAAATCTTAATTTATCAACAATATTTTCGAAAGAAAAGACTGGGTATGTGTCATTGAAATTACCCGCTATATTCGCTTGTAATATAGGATTGCCAAAAGCATAATAGTTATATAGTAATAATGGTGAAACGGAAAGTCCACACACCAATAAGAACAGACCTGTACTCCTCCACCTTCTATAAGAGAGGAGATACAATATTTCAGCCACCAAAATAAACAAAGGCAATATAGATACGAAAAGGGATAACCCTCCTGCAACACCTGCTAGAACAGTATATAATATTTTTTGTGAATCAACATGATGATTTAAAACAAGAAAATAAAACGACGTAAATATTAAAAAAGTGGCGTAAATATCATGATGAGCTACACCACTGTATGGAAATACTATTGTTCCCAGTCCATAGAATACTGATATCAAAACACTGTATCTACGATCCACTGTAAATAAAAAAGAAAGCTTGAAGAGCATTAACACAATTAATGAGGTCATCAGCCCAGAGGTAAGCCATGTTACAAGCGAGGAGGCAAGTAAATAATTATCTTTATAAGTTGTCCCAACGAGCTGTAAGAAAAAATAAACAATAGCCCCTATGAAAAACTGTCCGGGTTGTTTGGCTGCGTAAAGATGGCCCTTATGACTAAAGACATCCGCTACCTGTTTTAATTGTGGTGTGGAACTCCCGTCTACATATAAAGTACCTCTTTCAACGATTGCCTCGATTCCTGCGTGCTGTAAAGTGTAAGCGTTCTGGTTATTACTATTGACAAATATCCCGTAAATAAAGAAAATACAAAGAAACAATAAAGTAATTCCATTGATATTTCCGATATAGAATTTTCTTGTGAAGGATTTTAATGAATTCACCATATCTTAAAAGGCTTTATAACCTATTTCGTTATACTAAACCATTTTTATTTCGTACATTTTAAGGCTATAAGAAATTAACATAAAATATTATTGATTTTAAATACAATTATTTGTATACATATTGAAAACATGCAAAGAACTTGTCATGGGTTAAGAAGTAAATCGGGGAGACACGATATACCGTTAAACAAAAGCAAACACCTTAATTATATAGGAGCAATTTATGGGAGATGGAAAAAACACACCATCAGAGGGGAATTCATTAAAGAAATATGTATCCCCTCAAAAATCTTCTGAAAAAAAGGCTCAAAAAGAACAACTAAAATCAGAAGTTCAAATAAAGTCTACTGCCGTCACAGAGGCTGCATTATCGCTCACAAAGAAAATTAGTGAACTTCTGGGTGAGATAGAAAGTAAGCCTTTAAAGTCACTGGAGAAAAAAGATAAAGAAAAGATCACACAATCTTATGAAAAATTAGTGCTTAGAATAGTAAAAGAAATCAATAACTCCAGAAGATAATTCCGGCACTATTTTCTTAAATCTACAACATGATTCTTAATAAAGTTTACTATCTTCCTTGCGGCATCATTAACAGACATATTATCTGTATTTAACACAAAATCAGCTGCTTTATCATAAAGAGGCTTTCTATACTCTAGAAGATATTCAATCTCCTGATAACCATTTCTGTCTGTCAGGCTTGGCCTTCTCTGCTGTGTAAATTTATCCCTATAAATTCGTTTGCAAATTGTATCAACATCCGCTGTCAACAAGATTAATACTCCATTCTTCTTGAGTTTCTTTACATTCTCTTCCCTGAGAATGACACCGCCACCGGTCGCTATAATCTTATTATCCAGAAGGCATAACTCAGCAATAACCCTTGACTCCATTTCCCGAAATAATTTCTCTCCGCCTTCGTCAAAAATGTCTTTTACAGTCTTTCTTTCCTTTTGCTCTAAATATTCATCGGCGTCAATGAATTCTCTATCAAGCATTCGAGAAATTATTTTTCCAATAGTGGTTTTACCCGTGCCACGAAAACCAATTAAGAAAATATTCAAATCTGAAATAAGTGAACTACGTCACCCTCCCTTTATAAATTCAAATTACCCTGAGATAATTGAATTTGCGAATCAATAAGAAATTACAATACTTACAGACTAAAAGCACAATTTCTCAACTTTTTTCATGTAAATTTTATATTAAAAAAATACAGCAGATAACAACTATTTGCTGACAAGCCTTTCATAAGCAATTTTTTCAATCTTTTCAACAGGTGGCATTTGGCCTGTCCACAATTTAAATTGTGCTGCTGCCTGATAGGCAAACATTGGCAGCCCTCCCACTGTCTTACAGCCCATAGCCTTTGCCTCACGCAAAAATCTTGTTTCTACTGGGTTATAAATAGTATCAAAAACAATCATATTGGGTCTTAGCATTTTCGCTGGAACTGGGGTTTCATTAACTGCCGGATACATCCCTACAGGAGTAGCATTAACCAATATATCTGTTTCATTCTTCAGGATGTAATCGAATTCTCCATAAGAACAACCTACATCCCTTGCGAGCAACCGCGCCCGTTCAATATTTCTATTCAGAATTGTTATGTTTGCATCGTACTCCTTAAGCCCAAAGGCAATTGCGCGCGCAGCGCCTCCTGCACCCAATAATGTAACTTTTTTACCCTTTAAATGATTGTTTCTCCCAGATACTTCAATTACACTACCTAGCGCTTTAATAGCAGCCTCGCAGTCGGTATTATATCCAATAAAACGACCGTTGTTATTTACAATAGTATTCACTGCTCCAATCTTCCCGGCAAGTGGAGCTATTTCGTCAAGTGAATTTATTACAGACTCTTTATGAGGAATCGTTACACTATAACCTTTTACATCCAGTAATTTGAAATTTTTTATAAAATTATCAACATTATTAACCTTAAAAGGAACATAGATGTTATTAAAACCCATCTGCTTAAAGAGCGCATTATGAATAACCGGGCCTATGCTATGTGAGACTGGATTCCCTATTAATCCGTATATTGCTGTTTGCTTATCCTGTTCCCGTATTCTATAAGTACTAAAAAGCTCGCTGATGGCAATCTGCCCCGGTGCAGATTCCACGCCCTTCTGCAAAGAAGCAAATGTCAAATAACTGCCAAATTCCTTATACAAAATACGGCTAATCAAGCCGTACTCCCCCATACAAAATGAGATTAACGGCTTACTTGTTTGTTGTAACAAACGATATATTTTTACATTGTCTGTAATATCATTCGCATAAGTTACAATTTTTACTATATCGGTGCCAGTTAATGAAAGTTTCTTATATACATCCAACAGGTTATCTGGCGTCTCACGAAAATTGTGATAGGATACTATTATCTTTGTTTTATTCCTTGAAATATAAGCCGATTCCTTACCTATATTTTGAATAGTATCATGCTCGATATCTACAAAATCAGCGCCAAGCCTGATGGCAAGTTTTAAAACTGCAACTCTATCTTCTTCATTTCCTTTATACTTACCACCTTCACGGAATGGTCTATAAGTAATGATAACAGGCTTATTACGATTCTCCAACAAACGATTGAGATTGAGATTTTTCATATAATCAAGACGCAATTCAACAACATCAGCAACCTTAGATGCTTCTGTCATATCCCTAATTGCATTATCAACATTGTCTGCTATGATTGGTATACAAATCATAAATTAATCTTCAACCCCACTTAACACAATAGGGACGCATTAAACGTCCCCTTGCAAATATTAAACTATTTGTGACATTAAATCTCTTTAAAGCTTCATGCTTGATTTCTTAACTACCACAGGCGCATACTCTATATTCTTAGAAGCCACCTTGTTGATGGCATTCAAATAAGCCTTTGCGCTTGCCTCAATAATATCTGTACTTACAGCACGACCCCCATAAATCTTTCCGTTAATCTCAACATTAACAAATACCTCTCCCATAGCATCCTTTCCGCCGGTAACGGAACGAATGTTATAGTCCTGCAACTTTCCAGAAATACCGGTAGAAAGATCGATTGCTTTAAAAAGCGCATCAATAGGACCATCTCCGTTAGTAGTGTTATTCACAATTTTATCACCCTTTAATCTGATTCTTACGCCAGCAGTTGGCACAGTATTTGGCCCACAGCTAATACTCAGACTTTCCAATTGAAATATAGCAGGAACATCCATTTTCTCTATACCAATAATGGCTTCAATATCTTCATCAAATATCTCTTTCTTCCTGTCTGCCACATGTTTAAATTCTTCGAAGGCGCGCGCAACCTCTTCCTCGGATAATTCATATCCCAGTTCCTTGATTCGTTCCTTGAAGGCGTGCCTTCCTGACAATTTCCCAAGTACAAGCCTGGTCTTTAAATGTCCAACATCTTCAGGTTTCATAATTTCATATGTTGTGCGTTCCTTGATTATTCCATCCTGATGCACACCTGATTGGTGCGCAAAAGCATTTTCACCAACAATCGCCTTATTCCTCTGTACACGTAACCCTGTAAGAGTACTCACTAACTTACTTGTCGCAATAAGTTCCTTTGTAACTATGCGTGTTGAGTATTTGTAAAAATCATGCCGCGTCTTTAGCGCCATAACTACCTCTTCTAATGCCGCATTTCCAGCCCGTTCTCCAATACCATTTATGGTACACTCAACCTGTTGCGCACCGGCTTTTACTGCGGCAAGAGAATTTGCAACTGCAAGCCCTAAATCATTATGACAGTGTACACTAATTACCGCTTTATTAATATTTCCCACCCTTTCACGCAAACCTCGAATAATAGCCGCATAATGATCAGGTACCGCATATCCCACAGTATCGGGAATATTAACGGTCTTTGCACCCGCATCTATAACCGCCTCCACAACCTGAACAAGAAATTCAAGTTCAGTACGGGAGGCATCTTCGGGAGAAAACTCCACATCATCCACATATTTAAGCGCATATCCAACGCCTTTAACCGCAAGGTTGATAATCTCTTCCTTTGCCTTAAATAGCTTATATTTCCTGTGTATTTCTGAAGTCGCAAGGAACACATGAATCCTTGGCTTTTCAGCCTTTTCAAGCGCCTTTGCTGCTGCGTCAATATCTTTTTCAACTGCACGCGCAAGACCGGCTACAGAAACGCCGCGTACCTCCTGTGCTATTCGTCTGACAGACTCAAAATCACCCTGCGATGACACAGGGAACCCAGCCTCAATTACATCTACATTCAGCAGTGCCAGTTGCTTAGCAATCTGTACCTTCTCATGTATATCCAGACTGGCGCCCGGCGACTGTTCTCCGTCACGTAAGGTTGTATCAAAAATTATTATATTGTTAGTCATTACTCTTTTTGCACCTTATTATTTGCCCAAATCATATTAAACGTAACTTTAAACAAAATTTTACTATACGCTATAATCACATTCAATAACTATTTGACTTTAGGATACAGCTTTGATAGATTAAAAACCTTAGCCATTAGTGACTTGAGTTTCCATATAGATAGTGCCTATCAATAAAGATTCGGAATCTAAACTATGGCAATCTAAAGCTAAGGCTTTAAGCATACATTATAATAGATATAATTAATTCAATACATTTCTCTTTAAATTATAAATCAACAAACGTGAACACAAGAAAGCAACGCTGGATACTTTTACCACTGATTCTTTTCCCTGTGGCATGCCAAACACCTAAGTATTCCAGAATAAAAGAAAAACCAATAATTGAAAACCCCGATGCCTTTAGCAATAAAACTTCTGCCACTAAACCTGAACAACACAAGTCGCTTGGCACTTCATATTTTAAAAAAGGGATGTTTGACGAAGCGCTTGAAGAACTGGAACTGGCTTCCGAGAGAATGAAAGAAGACGGAGAATTGCATCATTATCTGGGCAAGGCGTATTTCGAAAATGATAAACTGGACAAATCAATTACCGAATTACTCGCCGCCATATCTTACTACAAACCAGGTCAGATTATTGAGAAAGCGGATGCATATAATGACCTTGGGCTTGCATACAAGGGGAAAAAGGTTTTTAATGACTCTATTTCTGCATTTAAAAAAAGCATTGAGCTGAATCCGTCTGTTGCAAATACAAATTACAATCTTGGACTTCTGTATTATGATGGAAACAACCTCGATGAATCCATTACCTATTTAAAAAAGTCCATCAAACTCGAGCCCAGAGAAGCGGATGCACATTTTGCTCTCGGTTTAGCTTATCACACCAAAAAATTAAACGAGAAGGCTATTGGTGAATTCAAGCGTGCTATTGAATTGAATCCAAAAGATGCAGAAGCTCACAATTATCTTGGTCTGTTATACTTCGAAAGTGGAGATATTGAAGGGGCTTCAGCTAAATTTAAATCAGCAATCCAATTAAATAGAAATTATCCAGAGGCATACAATAATCTGGGCATTGCGCTATATACAAAAAATAATACTAAAGAAGCAGAAAATAGTTTCAAGAAAGCACTTGATCTGGAACCTAAATTTGCCGAAGCGTATTACAATCTTGGTCTGATATACAGCGATAAAGGTACGTATGAAGAAGCAATTGATTCATTCGAAAACGCAATTGAACTCAATCCAAAAATTGCCGAAGCGCACTTCAAACTCGGTGAAATATATACTGAAAAAGATATGATAAACGAGGCAATCTCAGAATACGAAAAGGCAATTGACACCAGACCTGCATACCCTGAGGCATACTACAATTATGGAGAACTATGCGCCGCCAGTGGCAATCAGGATAAATCCATCTCTGCATGGAAAAAGACCATAGAATTGAACTCAAAAAATACAGACGCCTATTTTAATCTGGGCATTGCATACTATAATCAGGGGAAGGCAGATAAAGCCATTTCCATGTGGAATAAAGTTATTGAAATTAATCCAGAAGACCGCGATGCGCTTGTCAACCTTGCTGACGCATATAATGCAAAAGGTTTAACAGACCAGGCAATACAGACATTGGAAAAATTTATAGACATTTATTCAGACGATGCAAATGTCTTCCATAAACTCGGTAATGCCTATGCCAGAAAAAACATGCATAACACGGCAATTCAACAATGGGAAAAGGCAGTAGAAATTGACCCCAACATGGCAAATACTTATTATAATCTCGGTATTACTTATCAGAAGGTAGGCAGGAATGATGACGCTATTGAGGCATTGAAAAAATTCCTGGATATTAATCCGGAAGACCCCATTGCTCATAAGAATCTGGGAATACTATATAAAGAAAAGGGGATGAACGTGGAGGCTGAGGCAGAATTTGCCATCTATAAGAAGTTGAAATCCAGCCAACCACAAACCAATACTGACGAAAGAGAAAACCTATAAATGCATGTAAACGAAATCCTAGAAAAACTCAACCCTGCTTTGAAAAAAGAGAAGATAGTTCATTTTTCATTACAAACAGATATTTGAATCCTACCAGTCAAAATTAAAGTCACTTACCCGTTTATGCCGTAAGCCAGTATTTGAGTTTGGTTTTGCCTTGCAATACAAATCATATATTCTAAAGCACATATACATATTCTGTGTTCAGTTTTAACTATATTCCAAATTCTATTACAATCCTATTAATACTGAACGATAATTTTCATGCTAATTTTTTATGATACATCTATAATAAAAGTAAAAGCAAACATAGCAAAAATTATTGTTATGTTTGAACAAAAATATTTTAATTAATAAAATCTTAATTCGTAAACCATCAGGATATTCTTTATGAGTCTAATTCTTGAATTTCTTCATTTTATTACAATCAGAACATAACAAAACTATCGGAGATAATGTATGATTAAAATTAAAATAATTATTATCCCCATCTTTATCCTATCCTTTTTAAGTATCGCTAATGGTGCAACTACAGGTGAAACATTCCACGAAGAAACAAAGCTCACATGGACACAGATTCTTAAAGATTTGATAATACCAAACCCGGCAAAACCACCTCAATTCAAAGAATATAATGATAAACCCAAAATAGTCATGCCAGCGCCTGAATATAAGGGGATAAGCCTCGAAGACGCCTTAACAAAAAGACGCTCAATCAGGGAATATTCAAAAAACCCTCTCACACTGCCAGAGGTTTCACAACTCCTCTTTTCTGCACAGGGAATAACTGGCAAACAATTCGGTACACTTTTAAGAACCGCACCATCAGCAGGTGCACTCTACCCATTTGAAATTTATATAATCGTAAACGATGTTGAAACACTTAAAAAAGGTATATATCATTATTCCGTAAGGGATCATACGATTATATTGATTAAGGAAGGCGATTTCAGAAAGGATGTAATGCATGCCGCCCTTGACCAGGAGATGATGAAGGATGCAGGGGTTGTATTTGTACTCTCAGCCATATTCGACAGGGTAAGATCAAAGTATGGGGAGAGGGGATACAGATACACATACATGGAGGCTGGTCATATAAGTCAAAATATATACTTACAGGCAACATCGCTAGGACTGGGCTCTGTTGTAATAGGCGCTTTTATTGATAATGACATAAACGAATTGGTTGGAGTTGACGGCAAAAAAGAGGCCGTTATTGCACTACATGCAGTCGGGAAGATATAAGACGATGAAACGACATATTGATAATTGGGCAAGTATTGTCCTCATATTATCTATAATCATTACAGGCACTACTGGTTACTTACAGTCTGAACTGGAACTAAGAAGGTTTGTCCCCCACAAGTATTTTGCGTACACGACACTGGCACTCGCCTTTACCCACCTGCTTTTTAAATGGAAGAAGATTGTAAATTATTTCAAACCTCGCACAAGACAGTAAATAATAGGTACATTCTTATTTAACAATATGATAATATTTGTAAAAATTTATATAATTTATTCATAAATATGAGCTTTATAACCTTATAATTGATGCGTTCACTTTCCAGGTAAAAAACCTTGACCACAAAACAAACATATTTAAAATACATTCTACCCCTTATTATTTCTATTTCTGTAATTCTATATATCAATACGCTGCATCACACATTTGTCTATGATGATTCACACATAATTACCGAGAATTACTTAATAAAGACGCTTAAAAACCTCCCCAAACTTTTTACAAAGGATTATCTACCACTTTCCGCAGAACTGAGCTACCGTCCTACTGTAACTTTAACTTACTTTATTGACTACGCCATCTGGATACTGAATCCAATCGGTTACCACCTGACAAACGTCGTATTACATACCATCAATGTATTTTATTCTATGTCTTTATAAAAGGCATCTTAAGAAAGCTTACCCCTACCTTGATTGCAACCCTGCTGTTCCTATCGCATCCGCTCCTTACAGAAACCGTCAATGCCGTCTGTTACAGGGAAGACATACTGGTATCTGTCTTCTTTCTCCTGTCTTTCATATACTTTGCTAAAATACGTGCTCAAAAACAAACTAATGCACGTTTTATTATCTATTACACCATCTCCTGTATAGCTTACTGCTTTGCCCTTTTTTCTAAAGAAATGGCAATTACACTCCCCCTGTTGCTAATGTTGTTTGACCTATTCTGTGCTTCCCATAACACCATCAAATCACCATCTGAAATATCCATATCCGCAAAAGTAAGAAGATGGATACTGCCTTATGTAGGTTATGCCTTTATTGCTGGCTTTTATCTCCTGATTAGATTCATCATATTCAAAAATACCTTTAAAATAATAGAGACCTATCCCGGCAATGCGTTCACCATGACAAAGATAGTTGCATCGTACCTGAAACTCCTCTTCATACCATTGAATCTAAATGCAGATTATTATATATCTGAAACAAGGGTAGTCAGCATCCCTTTTATTTTGTCAGTCTTATTGATTGTGCTTACAATTTTTATAATCGTACGATTTTATAAGAAGAACAGTCAAATTACCTTCTTCAGCCTTTGGTTTTTCATCGCCCTGCTTCCTGTACTCGACATTATCCCAATTGGGAATATTATGGCTGAAAGATATTTATATCTACCCATTATTGGTTTATGCGGCGCTATAGGCAGTTTGTTTTCAACTTACACATTCAGGAAAAGAGCGCTGGTTATCGCCGGAGTAATTCTCTTCAGTATGCAGATTGGCGTAGTTTACAGAAACGGCGTATGGCGTGACGATACATCTTTGTGGCTTCATACTTTTAAAAGGGAACCAAACAGCGCCCGCTCATACGGGAATTTAGGCAATGTTTTTTTCAGAAATAAACAGTACGAAGAAGCTATTCAGATGTATAAAAAGTCACTCACATTCAAATACAGCTACCCATTTATTTACTATAACCTGGGTGTTGCCTATGAAAAACTGGGAATGACTGACAAGGCAATAGAAGCTTATCGTGCCTCAATTTCAAGACTCAATGAAAACACACTCGCATTTAACAATCTGGGCACCATTTATCACAACCAGGGTCTGTACAATCAGGCAATCGAGGCATACAAACAGGCGTTATTAACTAATCCATATTACCCCATTACACACCACAATCTGGGAAACACATATGAAAAGATAGGAGATATTGAAAAGGCATTAGCTGAATATGCAGAAGCACTAAAAATAGATAATACCTATGCGGATGTGCACAATAATATCGGAGTAATATACTTGAAAAGAGGGCATACAGACGAGGCAATTGAAGCATTTAGGAAAGCCATCCAATCGAAGCCAGACCATAAAGACGCTCATTACAATCTTGGAATTACTTATGCAGAAAAGGGGCTTTATGAAGAATCGTTGAAAGAATTCAACCTCGCCATAAAATACAATCCTGAAGACTTTGCGGCGCTTAGGGACTTGGGAATTCTTTATTTTAAATATAAAAAAGATATCACAAAATCCTTGTATTACTTAAATGAATCGCTCAAATTAGCGAATGACCCCGTTGAAATAAACAAATTAAAAGAATTTATAAATGCTGAACTTAATTCCGGAAAATAAACCAAAACAGCATAGTACGTCTCAATTTACATTACAAAATTACCATATTATCCCTATGGATAACCTCGTCGTATAATTTATATCCCAATACGTTAATAATCTCAGACGTACTGCACCCTCTAATCTTTTCTATCTCTTCATATGAATAATTTGTTAAACCCTTTGCAAAGATTACCTTATCTTCTTTACTTGAGATTGAGATAATGTCACCCTTGTTAAAATCACCCTCCACAGAAACAATGCCTGAGGCAAGTAAACTCTTGCCTTTTTCTGACAAGGCACACACAGCGCCAGTATCAACATAAATAGTCCCTTTGGATTTCATGGTGTACCCTATCCACTTCTTTCTGCTTGTAAGTTTTTCTTCGTTCGGTAAAAAAAATGTGCCAATATTCTCTCCCTGCATTACTCTTTTTAACACATTATCAGCTCGACCATTTGCAATAACCGCAGCTTCGCCTGCCTTTGTCACAACTGATGCGGCATCCAGCTTGGTTTGCATACCTCCAACTCCCATAAGTGTCTTTGTGTTAAATGCAAGGTTCTTTATATCGTCCGAAACATTCTCAACAATTGGTATAACAGTCGCTTTACTTTTAGCAGTTGGACATCTATCGTACAATCCATCAACTGAGGAAAGAATAATAAGCAGTTCTGCATTTAGTAGGTTTGTCACAAACGCCGAAAGCGCATCATTATCACCGAATGCAATCTCATCCACAGAAATCGTGTCATTCTCGTTTACTACAGGAATAGCGTTCAACTGAAACAATGTATGGATGGTATTGCAGGCATTCAAGTATCTCTGCCTGTTTTCAAAATCCTCTCTTGTAAGCAGTATCTGCGCTGCATGGAAACCGTGCAATTTAAAACACTCATCGTACATACTTATCAATTTGCTCTGCCCAATTGAGGCAACTGCCTGTAATTCAGGCAATGTGGTTGGTCTTTTTTCTATACCCAACTCTCCCATACCTGAACCAATTGCGCCGGAGCTTACAACAACCACCCTGTATCCCATCTTCTTTAATTCAACGACCTGCCCCGCAAGTCGCTTTACCTGGTTCTTGTCCAAGCATCCATCGTTAGTGGTCAAAACGCCCGTTCCGATTTTGACAACAATCTTTTTAACCTTTGATAGGATTTGCCTTCGTAAATCATTCTTTAATTTCATGTTATACACCATTTAAACAAATTTGAACGCATATCACCATAACTTATTTTATCCTTGATTTAATTAATCAAACAATTAGAATAAGTCAATAAGAAATCCCCAAAAAGTCAAGAAATATTGTGATACACAAATTTTTTTCTGTGTTTCCCAATTATTAAAGAATTGTTTTTGTATAATTATAAGTTAGGCATGCAATCATCGGAAACGTGAACATGAACAAGACTGGCGCCGATAAACGCCGCGTGTGCCAAATCTGCGGCAGTGATCGACCTTCTGACCTGCGCCGGGGAATTCTCGCGGGCCCCGCAGTTGCTGAGCTCATTCAAAGAACAACCGGAAGTTGGTCCGATGAGGGTTGGATCTGCACAGACGATCTTCACAGGTATCGCCACGAGTATGTAAAATCGCTTCTTGAGGCGGAACGGGGAGAACTGACCGCTCTTGACAACGAGGTGCTTGAAAGTCTGAGGCAGCAGGAGATTCTATCTCGGAATCCCGAGGAGGAACTGCAGGCCGGCTTAACAGCAGGGCAGCGTCTGGCGGACCGTGTGGCGGCTTTTGGCGGCAGTTGGAGATTCCTCATCTTGTTTGCAGTCGTTGTGGTCCTGTGGATTGCTGTCAATTCAGTCGTCTTGATCATTCGACCTTTTGATCCCTTCCCGTTTATCTTCTTGAATCTCGTCTTGTCTTGTCTGGCGGCGATCCAAGCTCCTGTGATCATGATGAGCCAGATCCGCCAAGAAGCCCGAGACCGCCTGCACGCTATGCACGACTACCAGGTGAACCTCAAAGCCGAACTCGAGATCCGTCATCTTCACCATAAGATCGATCATCTTCTGTCTCGCCAGTGGGAAAGATTGGTAGAGATTCAGGAAATCCAGATGGAGTTGATCAACGAAACGCGAGGCCGCAGATAAGCACGTTGATAATGCCTAACGAAGCGCTGCATCGGACGCGCGTGGCCGCGCCGCTGATTTTTGACGTTGGATGTAGAGAATGACAAAAAGGTTTAAACCTAAAGAGGCAAATCAACATTATGATTCTCTTCAAGAATATTTGCATTCTCGTTCGAAAGAAACTTCCTCAATGCTACAGCCATTCATCCCCAAGCTTAAAAGCTCGGGGTTTTCTAGCTGTTTTTTATAAACTAATAAGAAATCCCGCAAAAGTCAAAAATAATGTTATATACAGATTTTTTTCTGTGTTTCTCAATTATTATAGAACTATTTCTGTATAATTATAAGTTGTGTCACTAAGCCATTAACTATGAAAACGGTCTTCACGGTAGGGGTTGATCTCCCTGGGCACGTCGGCGAGTATGTCCGGTTTAATTCGGATACATCCTTGCTCGATGCCGATATCGTCGTGTTCCGACCTGATATGTCGGACGTTTACGACTACAGTGGCGAATCCTACAAAGGCAAGCGATGCTACGGGGAGTATGCGTCATTCGAACTGAAGGAGCGGATAGCCCACTGGCGTCGAGAACTTCAGAGTTCCGTGCATTCCGGCAAGACGGTCTTTATCCTATTAGCTGACAAAGACGAGGTGTTTGTCGACTCTGGACAACGTACATACTCCGGCACTGGACGGAACGCGCGCACGACTCGCCACGTTGAGCCCTGTTGTAACTACAATGTTCTGCCATTCGGTATAGAGATCACCACAGCGTCTGGCCGCGTAATGACTCTATCGGACAAGGCCACAATCCTGCGAGACTACTGGAATGCATTCGGCGAACTGTCTGTCTACAAGGGGATGATTACCGGAACCGTTACCACACCCCTTGTCCTCTCGAAGGACCGCAAATACGTATTCGGTGCGATTGTCCAACTCAAAGGATCTACGGGAAATTTCGTGCTCCTGCCAGACATTCCGTTCGCGAAGATCCCCGGTCTATTGACCGACAAGGACGACAAGTCCTATTGGACAAAGAAGGCCACTGCTCTTGGTCAACAATTCCTTGAAGCCATCTGCGGAATTGACGAGCTGCTTCATTCGCAGTCGGCACGAACACCACAGCCCGCCTGGGCAAAGGACAGGGTGTTTGATCTACCTGCTGAGCGCATGATTAATGAGGAGTTACTGCGTCTCGAGCAGCGGAAGCTTGTCTTGCAGAAGGAGGAGGACGACCTTAAACAGCGACTTAATGAGGAGGCACTTCTTAAGGGGTTGCTCTATGAACAGGGGCACATCTTAGAGACTGCGATTATTCGAGCGCTTGTCTTGCTTGGCTTTACAGCGTCGCGATTCCGAGAGAGCGACAGCGAGTTTGACGTTGTCTTTGAATCCGCTGAGGGAAGATTCATCGGTGAAGCAGAGGGGAAGGACAATAAACCGATCAATATTGACAAGCTCCGACAACTCGAAATGAACATCCACGAAGACTTTGCGCGGGATGGCGTCAAAGATATGGCGAAACCCGTTCTCTTTGGCAATGCCGCGCGTCTGAATGCTCCGGCGGAGCGCAAGGAGTTCTTTACGAACAAATGCATGACGGCTGCCAAGCGGATAGGATGTGCGCTTGTGCGGACCCCCGACCTGTTTCAAGTGTCGCGGCATCTATCTAGCTCTCCTAATTCGGATTTCGCGCGGCTATGTCGTGAGGCAATCCTGTCTGCGAGTGGAGATGTCGTCACCTTCCCGCATGTGCCTACGCCTGAAGGGGAAGAGCAAATAGGCACAACAACGGGGTCGAGTGTACCGTGAGCCCGCGGATGGCTTCACGTCCACTTACCCCGAGCGTTAGCTGTCGAAGTGACACCTCCAATACCGGTAGCAAGTGAAGCCGCAAGCAAGAAGGGCATAGGGACAAGTCTTTACTCTTGCCTTTGCTTTTACACTAGACAGAAACCTTTCTTACCGTCTCCCATATACCATGCAGATTGCAGCGAGCCATGATTCGTAATGTGGCTGACTCTTTGACAACCATAGGCACAGTTACCCTTGCCTGCGGGCAGAGCGGTGAGAATTCTATCCTTGAAATGAGTTCGATTCCATTATAGACCTCAATCCACTGTATATAATGACCTGCAGTCATGGGATGAAGGGTCTCTCCAATTTGAATGTCCATGTTAAATGGTTCGCCGTTCTTTATGTTTATGGGCCACTGGACCACCGGGGCATGACCTTCCTCCTTTGGGGTTTTATTGAGAGGGTCTTTTACGCGATTAACGTTCTGAAACCAATCCACCTCGTCAGCGCTGACACTTTTTAAAGCACCCGTAGCAGTGGCCAATCCCACGGTAACAGTCGAAACCCCAATGGTTTTTAAAAATCTCCTTCTATCAAAACCTTGCATAACATTTCCTCCCAGTAAAAAATAAGAACTTTAGGTTAAATTACAGTGCATAAAAAGTAAAGTTACATACTACAAATATATACAACGGTGTCAAGTCTAATTATACATGCCTCAAATAATTTATCAGATAAGGCTTGACAGTGGGAGGATAAAAAATATAATGGTGAACACATGTTCACCTTACAATTATGGATACTAAACTAACTAAAAAGCAGGCAGGATTTTTATCCTTTCTAAAGGAATACCTTCAGGAAAAGGGATACCCACCCACATTGCGCGAGGTTATGGATGGGCTTGGACTTTCCAGCACCAACATTGTAAAAAAATACCTCGATATCTTGGAACGTAAGGGTTATATAAGAAAACAGTTTAATAGCCCAAGGGCTGTTGAGATTGTTGATGTATCTGCAAGAAATCGGGAATTAATAACTGTTCCAATTGTGGGAAGAATCAGGGCAGGCTCACCGCACCCTCTAATAGAGGATATCGAAGGGTACTTCTCTGTGGATAAGGCGATATGCCGTAGCAATAATGCCTTTTTCCTGCGGGTAGTGGGAGACAGCATGATAGGCGCAAATATTGTGGAAGGCGACCTTGTGCTTGTCAAACCGCAGCCTGTAGCTAATAACGGTGAGATTGTGGTTGCCCTTGTAAACAATGAAGCGACGGTAAAGAGATTCTACAAAAAAGGGAATATAATCCAGCTAAAACCTGAACATCCTGATATGAAGCCGATTACCGTAAAAAATGAACAGGATGAGATACATATTATCGGCAAGGTCACTGCAGTAATAAGACAATTAGAAAAATAATTTTTTCAGAAAACCATGATTACGGAAATTAATGAAATGATTCAGGTAGGCGCCATATTTGGCGATAATAAAAAGAAACTCAAACCAGTGTGGTTTATATGGAATGGTAGAAAATACAACATACAGGAGATTACATACATATGGACGGAACGAATAGGAAAGGCAAACATCCATCATTTTGCAGTTACAGACAGCAATAGCCTTTTCTCATTATCATATAATACTGATACACTGGTATGGACGCTTCATTCTGTAGAAACCGCAGGTTAATTCTGTTTTTCACATCACTACAAATTATAACATGACCGTAATGAACAAAAAAACTATTATACACATTGACATGAACGCCTTCTTCGCCTCTGTGGAACAGCAAACCAATCCGTCTCTCAGGGGAAGACCAGTTGCGGTTATTGGCTCGAACGAGAGGACTGTTGTTACTACAGCTTCCTATGAAGCTCGGGCTTATGGAGTCAAGACTGGCATGACCAAATATGAAGCGAAACGGTTGTGCCCGCACATTATCCTCGTTCCCGGCGATACGAGTCGTTATACGAATACCTGTTGCCGGCTTGTTGAGATATATCGGCAATATACCCCTATTGTGGAGGTCTACTCCATAGACGAGGCATTTCTGGACATTACAGGTTCTGTTTCACTCTTTGGCAGCGCTGAATTAATTGCCAAGAAAATTAAAATAGATATTCACAAAGAATTTGAAAGATTAACCTGCTCTATTGGCATCGCCCCAAATAAACTCATGGCGAAACTTGCTAGCGACATGAAAAAACCGGATGGATTTGTTGTCATTCAACAAGAAGATGTCAAAAAAATACTAGAAGACCTGCCCGTAAAGGAACTCTGCGGCATAGGTAAACATATAGAAAAATATTTAGCTGACATGGGAATTAAGACGTGTGGTGAACTGAGACGAGCCTCTATAAGACTGTTGAAAAACAAATTCGGCATAATTGGAGAACGATTAAAGCTTATGGCGCAGGGCATAGACTACAGTCCGGTAATACCACTGGAACAAGAACCAGACGCCAAGTCGGTTGGCCACAGTATGACCCTTGACAGGGATGTAAGCGATATTGAAACACTGGAACGATATATACTTCAATTATCGGAGATGGTAGGCCGCCGCTTGCGCCGCGGAGGCTACACTGGCAGGACAATAGCCCTCACCCTCCGTTATCCAGACTTCTATACATTCACCAAACGCAGCACAGAAAAAATACATACAAGCAACAGTATTGATATCCACATTATCGCTAAAAACATTTTAAACACAGTACAATTACAACAACCTGTGAGATTAATAGGCGTCAGCATTAGCAATCTTGTTAAAAATATGATTCAAATACCACTCTTCAGAACGGATAAGACCAGGCAGGCTGCCACACAAGCAATGGACATGATAAACGACCGATACGGAGATTTTCACATTACATGGGGTACACTATTAAAACGCTACCATCACAAGGGCGTCATTTCTCCATCCTGGCGACCTGAAAACATCAAATGCATTAACCTCTCTGTACAGAATAAAAAGATAAAAAGACAACCGAAAAGGGGTAATAGTAGCACTTAACAAGGTAATTATGGCTATTAAATAGGCATAATAAAGGTGGTACGTATCCGCACAAATTCTTAACTTTTATTCACCACCTTGATTCAAATTCATGCGCACGGTGGGTAGAGTCCTTACTCATTCCATGCTCAATGAGTTTCCAGTAGTTCTGTTCTTTTTCGTAAGTAATCTTATACGAATAATCAATCATCCTCCACCGCCAGAAAAAGAAATGTGATATGCCTGTTACATAGATATCGAGGCGTCTAGCCTTTGGGTCCACATCTTCAAACATCGCAACACAATTCTTGATTACCTTTGGAGCCAGTTCTCCTTTTGCAATTGCAGCATACGAATACTTCTTACCCATATAATCGGCATCCAGCTTCGCCACATGTTCCATAATTTCCGGATAATAGGTATCGAGATGTTTCTCACCTGTATCGGTCGCAAGGAAGACTTCGATCGGAACTAATATAGGCTTATCGGTTGTATTGCCAAGGTTGTAGAACCATATAATGTATGTAACTTCACCGCCGGTGCCTTCATTATGGATGTATGTATTGGGAGCACTCCATGAAAAATCAAGCTGTGAAGCGCTTGCCGCCCTGAATAACCCAGTCACAAGTATAAATCCAAAAACTAAACTCAGCAATTTTGTCAGAAAATCTATCCGACTGATTTTTACTAAACGGGAAATATATGAATTTATTTTCATCTTCTCTTCTAATGTAACATGAGATACCACGCTCATTGAAATTACTTCTTTTTAATAGGTTGTACCTGTGGCTTTGGCGTCTTCTTTGATTCCACAACTATCAGCCTGGTTGCCTTATATACATAATCACCCATTGATGTTTCATCATTATTCGCCTCGACCCCCATCGCATAAAACTTCACAGGATTAGCCACCCAGAAACCGGCAGGGGGTGCCTGCCATTTAACATGCCAGAATTTTTGGCCAGTTCCTCTCTTGGTATGGCTTGCAAAACGTCCTCCGGCCTCAATCTGTGTATCCTCATCATCACCAACATTAATAAACGTACCTATTAATCTGTTAAAATAATTATCCTGTGCTGCAATTTGAAAACCGTGAAACTCCGTATCAGTTTTTTCAAATGTTACGAGGATATCAACAGTTTCTCCGGGTTTACATTTATCTAATACGTACAGTCTGAATTTACCTTTACCTGAATTAACCGTATATTGATAATGACAACCCAAAACAGCGCAGGTATATGAACTGGGGGCTGCGTACATTACATTAAATTTATCAACCCCACCGCCGAGACAATACAAGGGTGGGACGTCCGAGTGCGCGAATAATATATTACAAAACATAATTACTGCAATGGAAAACAAAACAATTTGAGTAACCAATCCAAACTTTCCATTACAAGAAAATAATTTGATGAATCCTAAAATCAGTTTTTTTCTCATCAATCCAGATTGTCTTAAAACATAGCCAAAACAATTCATTTCTCAATTCCTTTATTCAACGTCACAGAATTAATGACTTCTGCACCATATTTAATTGGAACTCCAAAATTAGAACCTCTAAACCCCGGGAAGACCCCATAATTAATGCCTATTACCTTACCATTGTTATTGAAAATAGGTCCCCCGCTCCCACCAGATGTTGTTTGGGCATCATAAACAATTCTGTTGTGCATTACATCGCTTAAATGCCCCTGAGTTGAAAGTGGTCTGATCAAACCCCAGTTTGAGAGTTCCTGTACCAGAGGAACAAATGGTATATTAAAAAGTTGTTTTACAATCTCCGGGTCTGTTTTGGCAAAAATAGCATTGACACCTGCTGGATATCCCAACAAGATTATGGGTTCGCCGACCACGGCTCCACCTACGCTAATATCCAATTCCAGAACGGGTATATTTATATCTTTCTTCTCGATTTTGAGCAACGCTACGTCAACATCTTCTGAAATCTTCACTACAGACAGGTTAAAAGGTTCCTTAATACCAGGGAAAAAAGCCCTGAACAATTCAAACATCGGTTTAATTGACGGTCCAAGTTGAATGTAAGGAGATGTCTGCATCTCCCACCACGGCTCTGCAATATGGCGATTAGTAAGTACTAGACCATCTTTACTAACCAGAAACCCGCTGCCTGTATATTCATTAATTCCCCGAGAACCCCTTCCCATCATAGGCAGTGGTTCGCCTGTAGCTTCATCTATAAAATAAAATGTCCCCTGAATGAGGCAAATTCCACCGCTGTACTCTTTGATTATATTCTCTGCAACAGACCGCTCAATCTCAAGGATTCGTACCTTTTCTACAATCTTAGATAATCCCTTATACTGAAAGTAAAAATACGTTACAACACCGCTAAAAACGATTATTAAAAAAGTAATAATACCGAATTTAACAGGTCTTGAAGATTGAGTAAACGCCTCCCAGAGAAGTTGTCTTAAAAATATCGTTGCAGTATTAAGACGCCCTTTTTGGGTTGAACGCGCTATACCCAGTGAATCTTCCAATACCTCTGTCCATGGTTTACATACGTCAGCCTCATCTGTCTTTACCCTAAATCTGACCTTTGGACCACCAGCGCCGAATTCTATTAAATCACCATCTTTTAATACTATTTCACTGACCGGTCTGTTGTTTACAAGCGTTCCATTCTCACTCCCTTTATCCTGCAATACATAATCACATTCTTTTAATACTATTTCGGCATGATATGCTGATGTTTTATTATCAATATCCGGGTTAAAACGAAGTACATTTGAACTATTAGTACCAATTGTTATCTTATTAATCGCTAATAGTTCTGTACTCCCGCGTCGGCTTCCAGATAAATGTACGAAAACGGCTTTCAAATAACGTTATCCTCTTTATAGTTAACGACTACAAATACTAAACTATTATTAAAAGAAAATTGAATCTGGAAATCGGTGAAATCGTTGACTATGGTTTCCCAAATTACATCAGGCATTACGACGGTAACATTCATCCTTTAGTATTGCAATAAATGGTAGATTCCTATACTTGTTGTTATAATCCAGCCCATACCCCACTACAAATTCATTCCCAATATCAAAACAGCAATAATCAGGCTTAATATTATATCGCCTCCTTCCGATACGGCTTAAAAGAACGCAACTCTTAAGACTCCTGGGGTTGTATCTTTTTATATCTTCAAGGACTCTCTTCATGGTGCTACCGGTATCAATAATATCGTCCATAACCAATACATGTTTATCTTCAATATCTATTTTAAACTGACGGATAATCTTGGGGTCTTCTTTAGGAAAAGTGGATTCACCATATGCGGTTGCATCAACAGTATCCAACCTTACAGGGAAGGGAATCAGACGTATCAAATCCGCAAGAAATACAAGGCTCCCATTTAGAATGGCAATAATTGTACAGTCTTTTTCTTTATAGTCATTAATCAGCGTCTTAGACAATTCAAGCAGTTTGCCTCTAATCTGTCCTTCGTTAATTACAATTTTAGCAATATCCTTTTCCACTATTATTCCCCTCCTACTGGTTCAAGTTTATTAAACTATTTTGATTTATTTTTAGTGTGTTTTTTTATTAATTGTCTAGCGCGAAAAGTCAGATACCAACTTATTGCAAAAGCAATCGGTACAAATATAGCTTTCACGGTTGCGACAGGTATACGAATGACATGGCTTACCTCCAGACTTTCAAAAATAAACCCTGCCAGATGTATTATATAATAGGAAAGAACTACTACCGACAGACCTTCTACCGTACGCTGCATTATCATCTGAGTCTTTGTTGTTTCGTCTACGCTCCGTTGAAGCTCCAGGCTCTGTTCCTGTAAGAAGAGGTCTATTTTGGTGCGTAACATTGTAATCAAGTCAGTCATCTCCCTGCGTATGCTATCAATGCGTGTAAAAAGGCGTTGATACTGCTCACTAAGACCCTCTACTTTATCCAAAAAGAATTTTGACACCAATGGATAACCTTGAAGCTTGCTATTTTCTCCCCAATCCTTAAGAATCTTTCGAATTGCATCTCTCTTTAAGATTGTATAGTTCATTCTTTGTCGGGCTTCTTCAGTAATACCTGAAATCTCACCAAAGTTGTTACTTAACTCATGTAACCATGCTTTTAATGTTTCTGGCTGCGACTTCGGCAAGCTCATACTGATTGTCCCCATTTTAGACACAACCTTAGACTCCAGGACATCCAGTTTGTCCATTGATAAAATATACCTTTGTTTCTCTATACCAAGGAGATTATAATCTGTTTCAAGCATAACAATATCTTCTACAATCTTGTCAAACATATAATCTCCGGGATCAACAGAACCTATTAAAAATGTATCCTTATCAGCATCTTCTGCCTCAAACCATGCAGAAATATTAATTGGATTTGGAAATCCACCAGTAATAAACTTGAGTTCACTACTATATTTCTTTTTGTAAGACATAAATTGTGGCAGAACCTCTTTTTCATCACCATCAAATAGAGTTTTATGCCTTATAACTATATAACACTCAAAGAGTTTATTTTTATGCCCCGTGAAATCTATCCTTCGAAATATTTTTTCGCCGATTGTCCCTTTTCCTTTAATACCACTACAGGCTATAATATAAACATACGAATCGGCATCCTGTTTTAGTTTTATGTCAACCTTTGTGTCTTCTATTGTCGTACTAACATGGGATGTATCTTCACTCCACTGAACGGATGAACTGGATATATCCAAACCATTAACTATTTTCTCATAGATTATCTTGGCTTTATTTCTATCAGCTGAATCCTGCAAAAAACCTACCACTTTTGTATGTACTTTATAATACGGTGTGTCAACAATTGATGCTTCTTCCTCTTTTCTAACATCTTTTGCTACTTTTTCTCTTATATCGTCACGTTCTCTTGAGTCAGGCACATACTGTGGCAAAGAAGGGTCTCCTGCAATATAACGATCCGATACGAAAAGTGTGCAATAACACCTACCATTTTTCTCCACATCCAGAAAACAATAAGAACACGGACAAATAATGTCGCAATCCAGCTGGTACTTTCCTGTAGCCAAGCGACAGGGACATGCCTTGTATCCATATCTCTTTTCGTTTCTTGCAAGCCCTATAATAATTTCTTCAATCACATTCTTATCCGGATTAATATTATAACCATGACTTATCGCCTCACGTTCCAGCCATTGGCGCAGTTCTTCAATGGTCTTTCTATATTCCACACCATCTAGAGTAAGACGAGAAATTTCCACAGCACTTTTAATTTTACTTTCTTTATCTTCATCTTCTCCGGCATGTAATTTTAAAATGCTTCTTATTTTTGATTCATGAAATCCTATTATACATGCACCATCAATGTAGGTTACTGGAAATGAACGTTGCTTGCTGAGATGGTAAGCCTCAGCAATAGCTCTTTCTTGCTCTTCCCCTTCCATCAAATCTATTACGATTGATTTGAAGCCTACATTATATCTTTTTAGGAGAGACTCTACCTTATCACACCAGTGGCAGGTAGAGATTCGATAAACCCTTATATCCATATTTAAAATATTTTAGTTAACATCAAAATATTATAATGCTATAAAACTTATTATACTCTTCTAATATCGTAATCTCCGCCAATTTCAATTAATTCGAATATAACGCCGCACATGCGGCACCGCGCATGGTCTCCGACTTTTGGTTTTTTCTCAAAATTAACTGTCCAGCCGCAAACAGGACAATAAAATTTTACTTCGTGTTCGCCGTCTCTGATACGCTGCATCAACTTTTGAAGACCGTTAACATGCCCTGTTTCAGCCTTTGCAAAATTGATAAACATTTCTTTAATTTTTGGGTCGTGAACCTTCTCTGCGAATTCAGTATATATGTTCACTGCATCCTTCTCAAATTCGAGATCGATTTCAACCATCTTTATAACAGACAAATAGCCGTGACCTATCATCTTATTTACTACTTTTCAAATGGTTAATATCCTTAGGAAATTTTATTAAGACATTACTGAAAAATATCACTAACAATCCCCATTTCATCATCATACTTTGTCAATACCACTCCCAATTAATCGTGCTATGTGATCACGAATAATCCTTTCATGGTCAATTTCATTTCTATGCAAGCCTTCTAACAATGTATGAATTTCCGGGTCTTTAACAACATCGTGTTGCTCGTGATACTTTCTTGTCGCTTCTATTTCTAATGTAAGGGCTTGTTCAAGTATTTTCAAATCACGTTCTTTGTTGCTGTCGGTTATATTATCTTTCACCTCTGACTCCTTACTGACGCTATTTGCTTAAGTACACGGTCTTCCTCTATTGCTTCTTCAGTCCTTCCAAGTTTATCGTAAATTGTAAAAAGAATGCTATGTGCCTTTTCTGATTTGGGGTTTAACTGAGTTGCTTTCTTAAGTTCGGCAATAGCCTCGTCATGCATATTCTTTTTATAATAACATACCCCCAGAAAATAGTGTCCGTCTTCTAAATCGGGGGAGATTTCTATTGCTTTTTTACATGCATTAAACGCCTCATCATGTTTTTCTACTAAACTATATGCAACTGCCATATAAAGATAACCTTCCGCTTCTTTTTTATCCTTTCTTTTTGCATATAGCTCTATAGCCTTTTGATATTCAAGAATTGCCTCATTAACCCGTTCTTTATACACATAAGCAAATGCAATATTATAATGTGCCTTTGGCTCGTCTGGATTTATGTCAATTGCTTTTCTAAGTTCTGTTATTGACTCGTCAATCATACCTTTTGCATAGTATGAAATTCCCAGATGATAATGGGCGTCGTAATATTCTGGACTATAATCTAATGCCTTTTTAAATTCAGTAATCGCATCATCATATTTTCTCTGGTTATAAAGATAAAGGCCCTCCTCATTATGATATTCTGCCTTACTACCGCAGCCGGATAATATACAAAATACAAATAACAACACCCATTTTATGTATGAATTAATTCTGTATACATTCATATGATAGTTTACGGTATCAGAAATAAAAAATATATTTCATTATGTTAAGACTTGTATCATGGGCATAACCTATATAAGAAACTTCGTCACTTACATCGCTATCAAGGTCTTGATTGTTACCAAAGGTATTTCCTGAAATTCGTAAGTGATTTTCTAAGGAAAGTTTCAAATCAGGAGACAAATTATAAATAGTTTCTGGGAAAGCAACAGATGGTAATAAAAACAATAGAATAAACAGGCAACCTTTTTTCATCATATTATCTTTTAGATAATGATGTATATTTCTTGTAAAATCCTATGTTTTTATATACAAGGTTTGCCGCTAAGAAATTGGGAGATTCATCTCCTGGGTTTGGTTTTAATTCTACCACATCAAAACCAACTACCTTCCTGACCCTATACACCTTACGTAAGAAATCTATTGTCCTGTACCACCCCAAACCGCCCGGAACAGGGGTACCAGTAGCAGGCATTATAGAAGGGTCTAGACCATCAACATCTAGTGTAATATACACAAAATCTTCTAAAGTTTCTATAGCCTCGTCATGCCAGTCATCATTATTATGTATTTCTCTGGCGTAAAACACCGAAACAGAAGTTTTATTTTTTTTTACAAATTCGCACTCTTCCCTGGAAACCACCCTGACACCAAAACTTGTTACTTTACACTTCAAGTCTTCTACGACCCGCCTCGAAACACTTGCATGACTAAATCGCGTGCCACCAAATTGTCCTATTAAATCAAGATGTGCATCTAATTGGAGCACAGATAATTTTTTATATTTTTCTTTGTAGGCTTTAATTACTCCTTGTGAAATTGAATGTTCTCCACCTAACGTTACTAAAAATTTACCATCTTTCACAACCTCTCTACTAGCAAAATAAACAGCATCAATCACTTCCTTTGGTTCTGTGTGTATTTCTTCAATATTAATTGTACCTATAGTATAAATTCCAACTTTATAAATTTCACCTAATTCTTCATCGTAAGGTTCCAGATTCACAGATGCATTTAACATCGCATTGGGACCAAACTTAGTACCAGACTGATAAGTTGCAGTCCCATCAAATGGTACACCCATAATCACAATACTTGATTTACGGTATGCATCTTCTTCATTCTTGAAATTATATGGAAATGCACCAAACTGTATAGAACTTAAAACGCTTTTTCTCAGACGATCTAACATAAATATCTCCACTATTCACAGAAGAAATGGGCTTTCTATAAACAAAAAAAGAAGACATCCTTTAAAAGATGCCTTCTTTTCTTATTGAAAAAACCAATTTCTTAAAATTATTTTAGCGTTTATTTTCACGCCTCTTTTTCCATATTGCAGCTCCAAACATCAGAACAGCGACTATACCTATAATTGTACCTACCATGCCAGCAACATTTTTCCTACTCTTTGTATCCAAAAGTTTGCGTACTTCCTTTGCCTGCTTAAGCAACGTTGCCTGACTTTCAAGCCTATTAATTTCTTGATATACCTTCGCAGCGCCATACCACCATGCAATATCTTGCTGACCATGAGCAACACCTTTATACCCGTGCAGTTTATCACCAAACCACATACGAGCATAATTTATCTCAAGCTCTGATGGATTGTGTTTACCTGTAAAGAACACGCCGTACAATCCAAGTATAGGCCCAATTACAGGAACCTTTCCACCAGTAGTTTTGAATGCATTGTAAACTGCATCACCCAATAATCCTGGTCCAAGGGCATCGGCAAGTATATCACCGAGAGGAAAAATATCTCTTTCCTTAATGGGTACTTCAAAGGCATCCAATGCCGCAATCTCATCTACGATTGCCTGAGCCCTATCCTGATGCTTCCACATCTCAAACATGAAATCATTTAAATTCTCACGATATAACCTTGCAAATCTTGGACTATGGCACTTGCTGCATACTGCTACCCATTGATCCGACCTCTTTTTATTATCTGGTGAATACACATCTAGTTTATAATTTAGAGGAGGCAAATTTATACCATAAGGATAGTCTTTGAGTGACGATTTAAAATCAACTCCGGTTGGTGGAACCGTGCCCATTCTCCACACACCTTTAGTCACAGGGTTATGAGCAAACTTTCCATCCCCCTGATCAAAATGACAAAATTGGCAAGTTGGTGTTCTGTAGTCTTTACCGGGAACAACCTCTGCAAGTGGCTTCTCCCAATCCCAGTGTTCTCCTTCTAAATGATATATATAACCCATCTTTGATTCACCATAAGTTTCAGCGTCTGGGTGGTCAAAACCCATATGACAGCTCATACAAGCCTCAGGTCTTCTGCCCTCGGCTGCTGAAAATTTATGTCTCGTATGACAAATATTGCATCTGTCTGTCGCATGACATAGGTCACAACCAAACTGCCCCGCCGGGAATCCCCTACGAGCCATCTCTGGATACCATGGTGGGATTACATTTGCTGCAAGACCTTCAATGTGATTGGGGCGCCCACGAACAGCCTCACTCATAAATTCTGTTGTTTGTTGAGGGTGACATTCGCCGCAAGTCTGCGGAGTAGCCATGTGCAATTCCTTATGGTCTTTACCATGACAATCACTACAGGTCACTTCCTTAAGTTCTCTACCTATAAGTTTCTCAATCTGCTGTGTTTTTTCAGCAATCCTAGGATTTTTCCTAGGGTTTGCATGTGTTGAATCTTTCCAATCATGTACAAAACCGGGTGTAACCTCTTCATGACATTTCACACAGTCAGTTGGTTTGTATTTTTCCAATAGCTGATCATAGTATGTCCCATCAGGCTTTACATAATGTCTCACTGGAAACCAGTACATTTGCAAAGGTACCGGTTTGTATATATTTTGCCACGGTCCAGCACCTTTCTCCAATCCGACATTCGTTGTAAACCAATCTTTCAGCGTATCATTGGGATACAAGATATCGTAATAGCTCATAGCCTTCTTTTGCATTTCCTTCAGTTCTGTTTCAGTCTGAGCTTGCAAACCTCCAGACTGCAACATCCATACTATAGGAGCGATAAGAAAAATCGCCCCTAATTTAAAAAATTTCATTTTAGTCTCCTTACCTTTTAACCGCAAACGTTATATAAAAATAAATCATCTTATTATTTTTAAATAAAATCAGTAAATTTTTGGCAACGATTTTGAAGCATCACCTTTTTCAGTTAAACCTGTCTTATATGGAGTCGTATGCTGAGGGAAAAACCATTCGTCATCGCCACCTCTTTCCTGAAAAAATTTGAGGCGCATCTCATGGTTACGAGTATGGTGACATGGACCACAAATATTATAAGGTGTCCCGAATGTCCCCAATTTTGCTAGCTTTTGGCCTTCCATCGCCTTGCCTATATCCATAAAGTAACTAAATACTTCACCTGCTCCATGACATCCCTCACAAGTTACACCTTCTTCTGAATATCTACCAGTAGTTTCATCATAACCTGTAGTATGGCATTTCAAACATTTTTTTCTATATTCTTCATTACCAGCAATGTAATCAGGCGCTTCCTTAACATGCTCAAAGGTCTTAAATTTAATTCTCTTCCATCTCTCCACATGAGGAGAAGTTAAACCTGTATGGCACTTGAGGCATTTTTGACTACCAACATATATAGCCTTTTCACCTGTAATAAAATACTTTTTAAAATCTCCCATATCTGTTCTCAGATTTGGATCGGTCTCTTCCGGGGTTAATATAGCTAACTCATCCCAGAATTTAAACAGCGGATCAGCACTGGTCATTCGTTGTATCATTTGTCGTTTGTGATAATACATTCCTTCGTGTGCCATTTCTTCATCCAGTGCCCTGCCAATACCACCGTGGCAAACAGAACATCCATATATATCAAACGGAAAATCTTTTACCATCGGATGGGAATGTTTTAGCGCTTCTTCATCAATATGACAGGTCATACACCTGTCAACTTTATCGCCATTCTGTTGCTTAGACCAACTATAATCACCCTTTAGTAGGACCTGCTTAACCGCATAGACAGGTCTTCTCAACGAGGCCAATTTCTTACTCAACAATTCTTTTTCTTTAACAGAAATTGCCGCTTCATACTCTTTTTCAGCTTTTACCAACTGCACTTCATAATATTCCTTCTGATATTTTTCCCATTTTGGATCAAATTCCTCTTTAAGCCATAAAGACGAACTTATAAAAAATAATCCACTCAAAATGAAAAAAATTAATCTTTGTATGCTCATAATTCACCCAATATGGAGTTGTTTAAAAATGAGATATTAAAAAAAATCAAATATTTATCCACGGTGTTGCGATTATATACTTAATGCTAAATTCCAACCTCAGAACCATTTTAATAACCGTCCCAATCATTGTAAGAAGAAGCCCCATTGTAAGCACATATCTAATGAATCCCCACTTATACAGAATGTCTCTTTTAAAAAACACAGGAAGAACTAAACCAGCAAAATAAAATCCCATCATGAGAATAATCCCTAGCGGTAATGGCATATCATGCAATGGTGGTGGCGTGGGGAAATCATGCGTCCACTGCTCCCAGGGCCAGAAAAATGCCCAGAATGGACCCCTAAGTGCTGTACCTATATAGATCAGGATATACCAGAATATATATCCGAAAATAAAAACCGTTACGGCAAATTTCCTTTCCTTAACCGTATAATAACCATTTCCCTTGGGATTATTATCCAAATAAGGAACAAGAATTAGTCCTATAATAATAATTGTTGGAAGTACAACACCAGCGTACCATGGATCAAAATAAACCAGTGCCTCTTGTAAACCTAAAAAGTACCATGGTGCCTTCGCTGGATTTTCTGCCTGCCCTGGGTTTGACAGTTCTCTAAGTGGTGCATCTACAATATATGAATAAAAAAGCAACCCCACTGTTACAAAGATAGCCGCCAGGAACTCTTTTGCAACCAGATTAGGCCACGCAAACACCTTATCGTCTTTAACTTCTACTATCTCCTTTTTTTCTCTAACTTCCATGGAACCACTCCTATGAAATCTTACTAATAAAATTCAAATTAGCTTCAAATTCCTTATAAAGGACCTGAAATACCACCATCTTTACGTATACGCCAGAAATGAGCCATCATCAATGCAGAAGCTATCACTGGTATCGCTATGCAATGCCATACATACGCCCTCAACAAAGCTGGCGCCTCAATCAGAGTACCACCCAACAAAGCGAATCGGATATCGTTATCTGGTTTCATACCTAAAATATAAGCAAAAGGGCCTTCGTGACCCAGTAATGGCGTTGCACGAGCCATGTTTGTACCAACTGTAATAGCCCAATATCCCAGCTGGTCCCAAGGCAACAAATATCCGGTAAAACTTAACAAGAGCGTAAGAACTAACAAAACTACGCCAAGAACCCAATTAAATTGCCGCGGTGGTTTATACGAACCTGTTAAAAATACACGTAGCATGTGTACACTCACAGTAATTACCATTGCATGGGCACCCCAGCGATGTGAATTCCTCAAAAGCCTACCAAACGGTACCACATACATCAAATCAACCATATCCGCATATGCCCTATTTACATCGGGCACATAATAAAACATCAAAAGAATCCCTGTTATTGTTTCAAATAAAAACAAAAAAAAGGTAATCCCACCCATACACCATGTAAAACGTATTTTTGTACCGTGTTCCCTCACCTTTGCAGGGTGTAAGTGCAGCCATACGTTACTTATGATTTGAAGAACTCTGTTCCTTGATGTATCGGCGTATCCATGGCGAAATACAGATTTCCAAATTTCGCTTTCGGTTATTTTCTTTATTAAATTAGGAAATATCTTCATCTGAACATCCCCTTCCGCATATTACTTTTTTCCCAAATCCCCCTCCTCATTTTAGTAACTTCCCTCCTCTTATTCCTCCACTTCCACTACCACTTTATTAATCTCTTCGTTTGGCTTCCAAAGCACACGCTTTAAGGATATTACACTTACAGGACAATCTTTACAATTTCCACAGCGAATACATTTATCTGTGTATTTTATAACAATACCATCTTCACTAATATATGGCCTGTATTCTTTCCTCTCATCATATAAATTTACTTGTCTCAATGCTCCAACCGGACATACCATACTACACCTACCGCACAGAACACATTCATTTGTTTCAACACTAATACTAAGATCACATTTTAGGCATCGTTCTGCTTCTTCCTGCGCCTGTGATTCTGTTAAGCCAAGTTCAACTAAATCGAATGTTCCTTGTCTGTCAGTTACAGGTAACATATCCATCTCTTGCCGTGGCGTTGCATCATAATTTTCTTCTCTAAGTATGAATTCGCCATCCAGAAGCGTTACCCACGCCTTCTTTTTTGGCTCATTCATATCAACTCCTCTGATGTACCTATCAATAGACCTTGCAGCTAAATGCCCCTGTGCAATACATTCAATTATTGTACTTGGACCTAAAGTTACATCGCCACCGGCAAAAATCCCTTTTTTGCTAGTCATAAGATTATCATCAACTGCAACTGTGCCCAATTTGGTAACATTTACACCATGGTTGTTACCGAGGAACTTTAAATCAGGCTCCTGGCTAATAGCACTTATAATACAATCAGTCTCAATTGTAAATTCAGAATTAGGAATTGGCTCGGGTCTTCTCCTCCTACTTTCGTCAGGCTTACCCAACTTCATCTTAATACATTCCAGAGCCTTTACTTTCCCATCTTCGGTCAATATTTTAGTTGGTGCAGCAAGAAAGTGAAACTTGACGCCTTCATGTTCCGCCTCTTCTACTTCCCACGACAGGGCGGGCATTTCTTCTCTTGTTCTTCTGTAAACAATATATACTTCAGGACTCAAGCGCATAGCCGTCCTTGCAGTATCTATGGCTGAATTACCACCACCAATTACAGCTACTTTTTTACCTGGACTCCTAGTGTCACCGGCATTTACATTCTTTAAGAATTCCAGGCAATCTATAACACCTTCAGTTCCTTCTTCTCCAGGTATTTCAAGCCTCTTTCCCTTCTGAGCTCCTACAGCAACAAACATAGCTTTATATCCCTTTGCATATAAATCTGATATTGTCTTGCCAGGTCCACCAATGGGAGTATTTGTTTTTAGTTCAACACCACGTGCAAGTATATGGCCAACATCAAACATTATTTGTTCTCGTGGTAATCTATAGGATGGGATTGCCCACATCATCATGCCGCCAACCTGTGATTCCTTTTCAAAAACAGTAACCTTATAGCCCATCCCTGCGAGATCGTTTGCGGCAGTTAATCCCGCTGGACCAGCGCCTATTATTGCAACCTTTTCACCTCTCAAATCAACCTTTGGCGGTGCAATCTTTATTTTATTTTTATAAACATAGTCCGTAACAAATCTTTTTAAGGCATCAATAGCTACAGGCCTGTCAAAGTCTCCTCGTTTACATTTCGTTTCACAGGGGTGAGGACAAACATATCCACAAACGGCGGGGAAAGGATTGGTTTCTTTCATTAATTTATATGACTCAACGTATTTACCCTGACTAATCAAACGTATATAGCCAGGCACATCCATATGGGCGGGACATCGGTGTTGACAACGAATATTTTGTTGTAACCAGTCTAAATCCAGAAGCGCCCTTATTCCTTTTTTTGATTTAGGTATAGTTGCTTCTTTCATAGTACATTGACTTTCTATTTAAAAATCCCATGAATTATACAATTAACTCGCTTTCAAGAGGCACAACCTTACTTGTATCTACAACTAATTTACCACTATCGTCCAAAAATATCTCAAAGTGATTCAGCGGTCTAGGGGCAGGACCGGCAAAGTTTACACCATTTCTATAATATTTGCTACCATGACATGGACATTCAAAAATATCTTTTTCTTTTGAAAATTCTACAGCACATCCAAGATGCTGACATACCACTGAAATAGCCTTGATGCTATTACCATCGCGCACAACGAATATCTTTCTTGCCCTCAGGGTTGTAACAGAATTTTCAGAAAAGCTCTTGGGTTCGCCAACTGTGAATTTTGGTGAGGGTTCAAAAAGTACTTTTGGATAGAAAAAACCTTTATAACCGAAAAGCTCCGCTAAATAAGCGCCCATTGTCGCAAAAAACAGGCCCCATCCTGCTAGGGTTAAAAAATTTCGACGTGAAAAATTAAACCAGATTCTGCCTTCAGTTTCTGACGTAAAAGACTTATCTTCTTCCTTCGTCTCCATAATTCGTACCTCCAATTAGACATTTTTATTTAATACAAAATATTTTTTTTATTCCCAGAATATTATATTTCTCAATAAAAAAAGTCAAGCATATTTTATCAGAAAACAACATATTTTTATGCTTTCTTTATTAATAGACGATATGCCCCTTCTATATTCTCCACTTTAACAACCTTGTGACCTTCTTCTTTTATGCTTCTGGGAACACTCCTTATGGGCTCACCATCATCCAGTATAACTTCTAAAATCTGTCCGGAATCCATCATTTCCAATTTTAATTTTGTTTTTACAAAATTAATTGGGCACAGGACGCCTCTTAAGTCAATTTTTCCGTCGGGAACTGTTTCTTTGTCTGCCATTTTATACTCCATACATATTTTTTTTTAGTCTTTACAGCTTATCTCTTCTTCGTCAAACTGCTTTCTTTCTTCGTTAAAAACCCATGACCTAATATCAATCTTTTCTCCATTCTCGATTGCAGCAATCATATAAGAATATCCAGCCCAAGCATGTTCTGTATCATAAGCTGATGGAAGCGGAGGATGGTCTGGATGAGAATGAAATATACCTATAATACTAAAACCTTTTTTATTTGATTCCTTGTCTATTTTAACAAAATCCTTACCGTCTATTTCATATCTGTCGTGAGTTCTTTCCTTATTCTTGTTTTCAACAGGTCTGACTTCTATTACCTTTTTCTCGGATAAGTTTGTACCAATTAAAAGACCGCAACATTCATATGGGTAATTCTTCTTAACCAGATCCTTAATTTCACGAAGCCTGACACTATTGATATACAACAAATAATTATCCCCCCAACATCTTCAAAAAGATTATTACGCCCAGAAACTGGTACTAAGATAGCGATCTCCTCTATCGGGAAAAATGGTAACAATCAAACCATGCTCTATTTCATTTGCTATTTTTAATGATGCTGAAAGGGCTGCCCCAGAAGAATATCCAACAAAGAAACCTTCTTCATAGGCAAGCCTTTTGACAATCGAATAAGCATCTTCCGTTTCAATAAATACCTTTCTGTCAGGAAAAAGCTCAGCGTATATACCGGGAACAATCGAAGTTGCCATATGTTTCATACCTTCTAACCCATGAATGTCTGTAGTCGGTTCGACTGATATCACATGGATATCGGAATTGTATTCCTTCAGTCGCCGGCCTGTACCCATAAGTGTACCACTTGTACCCAGACAAGCCACAAAGTGAGTTATTCTGCCGGCTGTTTGCTTCCATATCTCCACGCCCGTTGTTTCATAGTGTGCCTTCCAATTTGCAGGATTATTGTACTGGTCGGCATAAAAATATTTCGAGGGTTCATTTTGAACAATTTTTTTTGCCTCAACCATGGCGCCATCCGAACCGAGCAGAGGGTCAGTAAATACAATATCGGCACCAAAAGCGCGCACAATCCTCTTTCTCTCCTCGCTTACATTTAACGGCATTACCAGAGTTACTTTGTATCCTTTTGAAGCGCCTATTAGGGCATATGCAATACCGGTATTTCCCGATGTTGAATCTATAATAATCTTATCGGAGGTTAATTTACCTGATTTTTCAGCCTCCTCTATAATGCGCAAAGCCGGGCGGTCTTTAACAGAACCCCCGGGGTTAAACCACTCTGCCTTGGCATAAATTTCTACATCCCTGTCTTTCAATTCTTTTGCAATTTTTGAAATTCTTAATAAGGGGGTATTCCCTATCCTGTCCAGAATTGAACTATTTGGGATTTGCTTTGGTACATACTTAATTTCTTTTGCTGTTGTGCTAGTCACGCCAATTACTTTCTATTAAATAAATAGCTGTGTTTCGGCCCCATCAGCTATTTCCAATAATGCAGGCAAACCAAGTATATCATCCACCTTTGATTTAACTAAAGATTCTTCCAATTCCATAATCTTAACAGCGGCTGTACATGCATAAATCTTCAAATTCCCCATGCTCCTGACCTCTTGAAGTATTTCTTTGAGTGAGATGGGATTTATTTCTTGCATTCTCTTTGCTAAGCGTTCACCTTCACTACCAAATTCAGAAGACAACCTTTTTAAATCAAATTCCTCATTAACAAATCTCCTCAATGCCCAGAAAAACAGGAATATATAAGTTTCTCGTCCCATTGAGGCAGCAGTAATAGCAAGTGTAACAATCTGATAAAGCTTGTCGTATGTACCGCTATGGGCAAAGATAACAAATTTCTTTTTGTTTTTCATTGAAAATCATCGCTATGCTTTCAGCATTGGATTAACAACTTCTTTTTTAAATTTATCTAATCCTACACGTTCTATAGAAATACCTATTCTTTCCTTGGTCTTCCCATTTTCTTTATACCATCTCAGCGTTGCAGAAATAAAGTCATTTACCTTATTATCGGGTAGAAAATTTGCAACATGGTCTGCCTCACGAGGATGTCTGCCATGTTTTCCGCCAACGCGTACCAGCCAGCCCTTCTTCTTGCCCTTCCACGCATCCGTTGGACATGCCCTTATACAATCACCACAGTATAAACACTTTGATAGATCAAATATAGGCCTGCCTTCTTTATCTGAAACAATTGCACCCTCAAGACATGCCTTTGCACACAAGGTACACCCAGTACACAAATCTTTACCCCACTCTGGATAAACAACACCCTGAAATCCCAGGTCCATTTCCCGTGTTCTTGTACAATCAATTGGACAGCCAGAAAATCCAATCTTAAACTTATGATGGCAAGGTATACCAAAAAATTTCTCATCAACCTCTAATGCCTTCGACTGTGTATCCATAATGCCATTTGGATTATACTCACAACCTCCACATGCAGTAGGCACCCTTACCCTTGGACCGCAAGATGCAATTTTTTGGCCTACAGTTGATAATTCTTTTATCACATTATCAAAGTCGTCAATATGAACACCAATAATTTCCACTGATTGACGGAAGCTAAGGTGACAGAAACCCAACCTGCTATATTTTTTGGCAACTTCTGCTATCTTCAGCATCTTTTCGGGTGTAATTCTTCCACCCGGCACCTTCAACCTAACTGTAAAAAGGTCCTTTTGTGTTTGTTTTATAAAACCACCTGATTTTAATTCATTAATATCTATTCTCTGCGTAGTAGTTCGCTCACTCATTCATACTCCTGCCTTTATCATGTAAGTCACCATCTTTACATAAATTAAATTATTCATAAACACTAAAGTTTTTAAATTACCCCATCATAAAAAATATTAGCACTTCACAAAAAATCTTGCAAGAAAAAACAAATTTCCACAACAAGCTTCCTTAACCATTTAAAATTTTTTCTGAAATTAGCGCCAGCATCTTTCTTTTAGCCTCAGATATACCGTCTTTTCTTATTATCTCAAGAAAGTCCAGCCCTGCAATGCGTTGTAAGATTGCACGCCTGATAGATTCGTCCTCTATCTCAGAAATCACTTTCCGCCTCATCTCAGATAAAAGTTTTACAAATTTCTCATACTCATCCCCAAATTGTTTTTCCAGATACGCCCTTATGTTGCTGGCAAGGGCAGGACTTGCCCCACTTGTTGAAATACTTATACATAAATCACCACGCGTAAAAGATGAAGGCACAATAAAAGAACAATACTCAGGTTTATCAACTACATTTACCGGAATGCCCAGATTAACGGCGTCATAATAAACTTTTTTATTTACTTCCTGATCATCGGTAGAAGCAACTACAATCACAGCACCTCCAAGTAATTCCTCGCTATACTTCTGCCTGATTTTTTCGATTCCAGTTTCTTTTTCAAGTTCAGAACAAAATTCGGGTGATACAACTGTTACCATTGCGCCAGCTTCCATCAGGCTACATACTTTGCGCCACGCAACACTTCCACCGCCAATTACCACACATTTTTTACCAACAATATTCAAAAAAATAGGATAATATTTCGCCATAAAGCATTAACACTTCGTAAATTCTTCGCCCCTTATTAAATCTTCGTAAGTCTCCCGCTTTCTAATAATACAATACTTTTTACCATCAACCAATACCTCACACGCACGCGGTCTGGAATTATAACTGGAACTCATCGTAAAACCATATGCACCCGCACTAAATATTGCCAGAAGGTCTCCCTCTTTTAGTTTAGGCAATGCCCTTCCAAATGCGAAAACATCGCTACTTTCACAAACAGGACCTACAATATCTACCAGTTCCATTCCTTTTTTTATTACTGACCTCTTTGGATTTTCCACCGCCGGCAATTTGATATTCGTATTTACAGGCCATATCCTGTGAAAGGCATCGTATAATGCCGGGCGTATCAAATCGTTCATTGCCGCATCGCAGATAATAAACTTCTTCCCGTGCACAGTTTCTTTTCTGTAAATAACATTTGTGACCAGTATCCCGGAATTCCCCATAATATAACGTCCCGGTTCAAGAATCAGCTTGCATTGCATCTCTTTTATAATCGGAAGCATCTTTATAGCATAAGCCTCCGATCTTATCACCTTCTCGCCGGTGTAAGAGATACAATAACCACCTCCGACATTCACATATTCTATGTCCACCCCTGTACTTCTACATCTTTCAATAAACACCAGCACCTTCTTAAGCGCATGCACATAAGGGTCAACTGTATAAATGGGCGAACCAAGATGCACATGTAATCCACTCAGACTGACATTCGAATATTTTGAAGATTTTCTGATAATCTTCTCTGCTGTGCTAAAATCAATACCAAACTTATTTTCCTTTTTCCCTGTTGTGGTCTTTATATGTGTTTTTGCGTCTATATCGGGATTAATTCTTAAGGCTACATGCGCCCTTTTATCAAGCCCCCCGGCTAATCTACTAATATGTTCAAGTTCCGATATTGATTCTACATTGAACATAAAAACATTATTTTCAAGGGCATATTTTATTTCTTTGTCTGTTTTCCCAACCCCTGCAAATACAATCTTTGACGGACTACCGCCTGCATTAATGGCACGGAATAATTCTCCACCAGAAACCACATCAAAACCAGACCCCTCTTGTGCAAGGCATCTGCAAATTGACAGGTTGGAATTAGATTTAACTGAAAAGCAGATTAGTGTGTCTACGTCACTAAATGCAGTTTTTAACTCACTATATCGCGCCAGAATTGCATTCTTACTATAAATATAGGTAGGCGTACCAACATCACCAATTATATCTTCTATTTTTACATCCTCACAAAAGAGCGTCTTACCTCTGTATTCAAAAGCATCCATTGATTATTCACCCTTAAAAATAATAATGCACCACGGATTTTCACGGAATTACACTGAACCTTTCAAAATCTGTTTACACCGTGCTAATCTTTGTTCTTCCGTGGTAAAATGTTACTTAGTTTCTTTTCCCAATAAGCTATCCGTTTTTTAACAAACTGCGGCGCTGTAGAACCGTAACTCCTGTAGTTCTTAATGCAGTTTTTTACACCAAGCACATTAAAAACATCCTTTTCTATAACAGAAGAAAATGCCTTGAATCCTTCGAGCTTTAAATCCATTAATCGGCAATTGACCTCGATACATTCCCGCACAATACTTCCAACTATTTCGTGGGCTTTACGGAAAGGGACTCCTTTTTTAACTAAATATTCAGCCAGTGCAGTCGCATCAATAAATCCCTTTTCACACGCCTCCAACATACTCTCCTCGTTAAAACTCATATTCATAACAAGCTCTGCTAGAATTGATAATGAGCCCTGTACTGTGTCTGTTGCATCAAATACAGCTTCCTTATCTTCCTGCATATCGCGGTTGTAACTCAATGGCAATCCCTTCAGTAATGTCAATAGAGACATCAAATGTCCAAATACACGGCCACACTTGCCGCGTATCAGTTCCAGCACGTCAGGATTCTTTTTCTGAGGCATAATACTTGAACCTGTGCAATATGCATCGCTAATTTCAACAAATTTGAACTCGTCGTTACACCATATAATCCACTCTTCGCACAATCGCGAAAGATGCATGGCTATTGTCGAAAGGCAAAATACATATTCAACACAAAAATCCCTGTCACTTACAGCATCCATACTATTTTCACAAACCCCGCTAAAACCAAGTTGTTTTGCTGTATATGCAGGGTCAATCGGAAGTGTTGTGCCTGCAATGGCACAGGCGCCGAGTGGTGATTTGTTGAGTCTGTGCAGACAATCCTGAAGACGCATTTTATCACGCTCAAACATCTCCGCATAAGCAAGCAAATAATGCGACAAAAGCACAGGCTGTGCATGTTGAAGATGGGTAAAGCCAGGCATTATCAGGTTAAAATGTCTTTTACCTTTCTTTACTAACTCAACCTGCAATGACGTGACAAGGTTAATTGTATTTCGCAACTGCTCTCGTATCCAGAGCCTGAGGTCAAGGGCAACCTGGTCGTTCCTGCTCCGCGCAGTATGCAGCTTTTTACCAGCCTCTCCCACACGCCCAATCAATGCGGATTCAACATTCATGTGAATATCTTCGAGAGACTTTTTAAATTCAAATTTACCCGTGGAAATATCAGACAGAATCCTCTTCAGACCCTTAACGATTTTATCCCTCTCTTCGTCTGTAATTAACTTACACCGGGCTAGCATAGTAGCATGTGCGATGCTTCCTTCAATGTCGTATTTATATAACCGCCAGTCGAATGAAATTGATTCAGTAAAGGATTCTACCGAGTCTGCCGTCTGCTTTGTAAAACGTCCGCCCCAGGGTTTTTTTTGTTTCATATTAACCAAACTTTCTGCTTCAATCAGAATTTTGCATTTTTTATTATGCCGCTTCGTTTCCAGCCTCCAACCTCCAGCCTTCAACCTCTGGCAATCTGGTCGAGGACAGGTTGCTTCACCCAACCTGCTAACATTGTGCCTTAGTGTCTTTGTGGCAAATAAATACACTCAAAAAACAGGGGATTTAATATAGCTAAATACCTATGTGTAGTCAATACAATTCAACGAACCGTCTTTCCGTAAAACAATAACATTTTCCCTTTGTAAATACGACCGTGTTTCCTGTAGGCGGGTGAAGTAAGCGCAACAATTATATCTCCCTCTATATGAAAAGGAAAGGGGCGTCACACCTCCCGGCATGACGCCCCTTTCCTTAAATTAACTACTTAACCAATATAATGATTCAGCAATTATTTTACTTCGTTACATCTACCGTTGTCTTTGTCTTCAGGTTTGCTGTGGTCTCCTTGAAGGTTACCTTTGCAGAACCCTTTGCGTTACCTGTAATCGTGAATGTTGCCTGACCATTAGCATCTGTCGTCGCCTTAGACGGTGAAACAGTGGCTATACCTGTGTTATTAGAAGTTGCCTTCACCGTATCATTTGCTACCCTGCAACCATCTTCACCTGTTACCGTCACAGTGACTGTCGTGCTGTCGCCCTTCATTACTGTAACCGAAGCTGGTGCAGATATTGCTGTTGCAGTATCGCATGTGGGCGGTGGTGCAATTGGCGTTAGGCTAAAGTCAGCCTCTGTTGTCTGACCATCAACCACCGCAATCGGTGCTACTACATTATCCGCTATTGACCGTGAATAACCAGTTGCGTCTGCCGCAACAGCATAGTCGCCGCAATTAACACCCTGGAATGCATAAGCACCCTGAGCGTTCGTCGTTATACTATCAATTGGCGTACTGCCCTGTACAAGCGCTACCGTAGCGCCAGCAATCGGATCGCCTGTTACTGCATCCGTCACCTGACCAGTAATATTACCTACGCAATCTGGCGTTGGCGTTGGTGTTGGCGTCACCGTTGGTGATGGTGACGGTGACGGTGTGGGTGGTGGCGTAGGTGTAGGAGACGGTGTGGGTATTGGCGTTACTTCTTCCGTTACCAAAGCCGTATCCGTCACCGTCCTTGAAGACCCTGTCGTATTTGTCGCATCAACATAAGTACTCGTCAAAGTATCGCCTTCTGCCGCTTGGATCTGGCTGAACTCCGTGGTACCGCCACTGGAAGCAACCCTTATTGACCCCAAGAATGTCCCGGTATCAGCACCCGATTCAACCATCCTTACCTTGGTGCTATTAACTGAGCTTGTCTGGATAAACACGTCACTCAGGAGAGACTCAGCCGATGTAGAATTTGTGTTTCTCTCTGCATCAGCCATAGTAATGATAGCATACTGACCAAGCTCACAATAATCTTTGTCGAATGCTATTGACGCATCAAAACTGCTAAAGGTTACTTGTTCTGTCAAAGTAGTGCTTGCGTAAGTCGTTGTATCATTATAAATCACATTGGCAGTCCCGGACTGTATTGTCTTTATAGTACCTTCATTATCAGGATGTGTAGCTCCTTGCTGGTCGGCGCCACCTTGAGTAATTGCACCTGTCCTTATTGTTGCAAGGAATGAACCTGAGTTTACATTTGTTTCTTTTAGATCAAGCATAAGGTCTGTTCCTACGCTATAATTTTTGCCTGTTACTCTGAGGGCCGTAGTCAATACATCAGCATAATTGACATTTACATTTTTATCCCCATCAACAACTGTTGCTACAATCGTATCACCTGACAAGTATGCAGTATTTTTACTCAAACTCAACGGACCAGAAGTAGGTGTTGGCGTTGGTGTGGGTAATACTGAAATTGTCGTAAAGCTCCAGGTGTAGTCAGCAGCCATTGCATTGCCGGCTAAATCCCTCACCCCTGTAGTAATCCGTGCAGTATATATTGTATTGAAATCTAGATTTGCAGATGGGGTAAATGTGGCTGTCGCACCACTGTAAGAAACTGTCCCGCCGATATTACCACTACTATCGCTTACAGTAAATGTATTTGTATTAATAGTAGAAGACTGCATCGCCTCGCTAAATGTGGCGTAAATGGTTTTGTTGACTGCCACGCTAGTAGCACCGCTTGCTGGATTTGTTGAACTAACAGTAGGTGGTGTGGTATCTATAATTGTAAAGGCTTCGGTAAACAAAAGTTGATCATTTCGATAAACTTTTACTTCCCACTCACCTGGTATTGATGCAGCTCCACCATTCTTTATATATATATAATTAATCCAACAACCATTAGTATACGTATTTGTAGCATTAGATTGAGTGTACAATACACCGCTAGGTTCATACCACTCCCATTTAAAGACATCTCCGGATGTAGAATTCTCAAAACTAAACCATACTGTTGCCTGTGAATCAGTATCAAGAAAAGTAGTTTTTTCAGGTGGCAAGGCACAATCGTCGTATTCATTGTGAAATTCATCCCTTGTTATACCTGTCATTCGGCTCTCTATAACAACAAAATTTCCAACCAATGTTGGCGTCGGTGTTGGCGTTGCCGTAGGTGTTGGCGTTGGTGTAGGCGTAAGTGTTGGTGTCGGCGTTGGTGTCGGCGTAGGTGTTGGGGTTGGGGTTGGTGTTGGGGTTGGGGTTGGGGTTGGCGTTGGTGTTGCGGTTGGTGTAGGTGTTGGTGTAGGTGTAACTCCATTATAAATATTACTTATTTCTTGTGCGGTTAAAGCCCTATCAAAAACCGCAAAATCGTCTATTAAGCCAACTCCCCAATCTGCTGTAGTGCGAGTGACATTTCCTATATTAAATCCATCAGGTAATACTGTTGCTCCAGTAGCGTCATTCCAGGCACTATTGCTCTCTTGTTCTACACCATTTATATATGAATACATCGTTGACCCGCTCCTAACTAATGCAAAATGATACCAAGTTCCTGCAGTAACAGTGTACTGAGTTGAGTTATAAGCTCCATTGCCGCCTGAATGAGAATAAGCAACATAATGTTTGATAACAGAGCCAGTCCAATGAGTTCCACTAATGTATTCATTTTTTATTGCAGAATAACCATGCCCCCAATTACTATGATAAGTTTCTCCACCCGACATTGTTGGTGCTTTATACCAAAAAGCATACGTTCTGTCTGTCGTAGCGGTGGACATTCCCAACAAGCTCGTTGTTGATAAATACTTGTTTGAATTTGGATAACCTAAATCAGCTCCGTTGTTAAATTGAGCGGCGTTAAAAGCTACCGAATTATTGTTGGTCAGGTTATAACCATTGGCGGTAGCGTCGTTAAGATTTTCAAGCCTATAATAGGCTCTGAGGTTAGCATCATTAAACAAACTCGTTGAATATAATTCTGTTCCCATCACCGGTGTTGGTGTTGGCGTCACCGTTGGTGATTGTGACGGTGTGGGGAATGGTGTCGGTGTAGGAGACGGCGTTGGTGTAACAGTTGTTGTTGCTGTCGGCGTTGCTGTCACCGTTGGTGTCGCTGTTGGTGTTGCGGTTGGCGTTGGTGTGGGTGTTGGCGTTGGCGGTATTATGATAAAATTTGCCGTTACGCTCTTTGGGCCAGTCATGCTTAGGGATGCCGGGTTACTGCTACCGCTCAAATCTCCACTCCAATTTGCAAAGGTATACACACTGTTAGCTGTTGCCGTGAGTTGTACTGTCTGATTAGGATTGTACCATCCGCCTGATGGGTTGAGGGTAATACTTCCACTACCAATGGGGTTGACTGAGGTATCGAGGAGATACTGGGTTGAAAATGTGGCTGTGTAAGTCGCATTAGAAGATGGTACTGTGATCGTATGGGTTTGTGACCCTCCATCGCTCCAGGAGGTAAAAGTATAGCGAGTACGCCCGTCTCCGGAATATTGTGGTGTTGGAGTACTGATAGTATGCTGCGAGCCAGTAGCCCAGCTAAACGTCTGCGGTGAAGTATAAGACGTACCATCAACGGTAATCAAAAGACCTGTAGGATTGGTTGTAATTGCAACCTGGACGGTTCCCCCACCGCTCGTCCTTATAAGATTGTTTTCAACCGACCATCCTGTTGTTCCATTGGGGCAATTTCCAGTCCCATTATCCCAACTAATTTGCCACCAGACATAATTATCAGCTTCTTGAGGACCTCCCAGTACAGTTCCAGTATTTCCGATTGTCGCAGTGCATAAAACAGTAGAACCACATGTAGTGCAAGGTTTATCTCGTACATTTACATCTGAAACTACTTGAACCTTGGCACCTACTTGAAATGCATCACTTAGTTTATTGTATCTATAAGGGTAGTAACCACTCAGTTCAGAAGCAGAATAAGAATACATAGAACATTTCCAGTCTCGCGCTGATGCTTCATAAACAGTATAATTACCATTAAGTTCTTTTTGAACAAACAACCTAACATGAGCAATTCCAGTGTTATCCAAAATATCTCCTTTTGAGAGATAATCATTAGATGGAAGTTTGACAGATATATTTGGCAGGCTTGCGGTACTTTCTTTACCACTTAACCCCCATGTTTGAGACACAAAACCAGAACAGTCAACTCCAACGGGACAGCATACACCAAATGTTGTGGTAGTATCTTTATCGCCTGCATATTTCCCAGCAGAAAGCCCTTCATTATAGAAAATATTACTGCAGTCCGTGTAAGAAGTAACACCGGTAAGCCCAGTAAAACCACCCCATTTGTATAAAACACCTGTATACCATCCCGATGAGGTTACAGGGGTTATTACAGTCTTGCCACTACAATAATATCCACTCGTAATATTAGAACTACTAACATAAAAATAATAATATGCATAGCTTTCTGCACGGCTAATTATACTGTTACGACTAATCGAAGCAGCGTAAGGAGAATATTTTTCTTTTTCAATCTCCAATTCTTGTGTATCAATATTTTTCTGGTCACCGGGTAAGAAGTCTTCAGAACGAGGAAAAGTATAAGAGAATATCTGATCGACAGATTCACCACTAGGTTTAAGGCTGGTATTATCTAATGTCCACACCAATACTTTAACATGCTCTTTCATTGGTAAAATCTGATAAATTTCCCCCCTATTGGTCACTCTCAAGTCCGTAAATGTATAAGCATAGTTACTATAAGGGATTGCTGCTTCGGCAAGGAGTGCGCCTTCTTGATTATATTTCCTAAGATATCGCCTTACTTTAAAAGAGTCTGTATATTCCTCCACACTAATATATATATTCTTCTTTCTATCCAAACCAATTAAAGCAAGAGTTTCAATATTTTGTTCCTCTTTCAAGATAGATATTTCATTTTTGATTTCTCCTTCAAAATCAAGTATTCTAATCATTCCTTGACCATCTTTTCTCTCTAACCAGAAGTAATCGTTATTTCTGTGCCATCCTGAAAACCTTTTTTTGCTTTGGTCTTCTTCACTAATTTTAATCCCTTTTTCTATGACGGCGTAAGAAGCGCCCTCTGCTGTTTCAAAGAATAGCCCATATTCCTTATCGTAACAGATTTCTATTATAGGTGATTTTGTATTAATAAGTGGGTAGGTTTCAATAACAGAGTCATTAATGGAGTATTCAACTACTTTCATTTGCGCACTATAAAGGACGTATATATTCCGCTTATCTCCTAAGCACAAATCATCAGCTTGTTCAGAAATAGGAATAGATGATAAAGGAGTGCCGTGCATATCATAAATTACTGTGCGTTGATTGGTTGAATCAAGTATATAAATTTTACGTTCTACTTCATCTATAGCAAAACTCTGTGGTCCATAATTATTGCCCGGTACTTTGAGTAGCCCCACATATCCAGTATCACTACCCCATTCCATTGAAAACATCTCTTTAGGAGTAAATTGTTTACATATTATCTCGGCATTTAAATCATTGGTATTATGCAGTTCAATTAAGAATATTACTACGAATACCACATAACAAAATTTTTGCACGTTTTTCACTTTTTTTCCCTTTCTTTATATGAGAAAAGTATGATGGGTTAAGCAAGCAGACTGTGCCAAATGAACGATTTTACCCTCTTTCGAGATATTTCTTCCCCACTTTAATGGACAAAATGCCACAAAATGAGAAGAATATGGGCAATATTTAAGGGTTCTCCCTCACTTTTAGAACAAAAAAAATCATTTGGCACAGTCTGAAAGCGAACCCATCTTTACCATTCCCCCTTTTGTTGGGTGCGCTTCGCCCTTCGACAAACTCAGGGCAAGCTTCACCCAACCCAACACAAATACTTCCCCGATTCTCCCTTTCTCCTTATCTTTTTCTTTCTCCGTGACCTCCGTGTCTCCGTGGTCCCAGGTTATTCATCCTGTAAATCCTGTCGAACAAAAAACGCCTTTTCCGGCTTTTTGGGCCAGAAAAGGCGTTTATAATTCCCCTCAATCCACTTTTAGCAAAAAGGAATTCGTGTATTTGATAATAGGTCTTATTTGGCTTGGCTTGGCTTGGCTTGGCTTGGCTTGGCTTGCAAGGATAATGCCATTCGCTTTCTCCTCAGAATTTATATGAAATATTCAAGGATACAGCCTTATGAACCAAAAATCACTGTGTTTGTCAAGTCTTTTTTTCTCTCATAGGACTTAATTTGGCCTTTACAAAACACACAATAAACGTATAATTACTAATAAAAGGAGAAAAAGCTATGGCAAAAACCATTGAAGCAATATTTGAAAACGGAGTTTTTAAACCTTTGGATAAAATACATATCAAGGAACACGAAAAAGTTACAATAATCATTCCCAGTGCGAATGAATATCAAGCAAAAGAATGCAATCTACACGGGATTATTGATATAGCAAAGGATTGTTCCGATACAGACCTTTCCATTCATCATGACAAATATCTCTACGGAGAGGGTACAGATTGAAGGTCTTTATAGATACGAGCGCATTCTGTGCTCTTACTGTTCCTAAAGACCAATTTAACTCTACAGCAAAAATTATCTACAAACAAATTCAAGATGAAAAGGCACATATCTACAGTTCTGATTACGTATTGGATGAAGTCTATACCCTCCTTAAAACAAGAGGTAGTCATGCCGTATCTGTTGGATTTATGGATGAAATACAAAAAAGCCATATTATTATTCTCCGTATTACAGAAGATATTGAGGAAGCAGCAAAGACCATCTTTAGACATTTAGCAGATAAAAGATTAAGTTTTACGGATTGCACAAGCTTTGCCCTGATTAACCATTTTGATATCGAAGCCGTTTTTGCTTTCGACGAACATTTTAGATACCACTCCTATTCCCATTCTGTAGAATTCCTGGCGTCAATGCTACCAAACATATAGGTGATTGTTGAGTTTCACTTCGTTCAACCCCAACCTACATCTTTTGTATGCTTTTCCTTTGCTTGCAGATTTTGAGATAAAGACAACGGCAGGAATAAGACAGCGAGATGTATAATGATTGCCATTCTCCCAGTGAATAAGTTAACACAAAATAATTAAGTCATTATTTTATCTGCGTTTATCTGCGTTAATCTGCGTCCAATTGCATAATTTAGGAATAATATTCAGGCATTTTCGTGTCTTTCTCGGGAAAATAGAAATTCTCCGGAAGCAAGTTTATTTTCAGTTGACAACTCATCCCCATAACAATATCATTTTGGAATGAAATTCTTCGACAATTTAAAACAATCCAACAAATTTTTTGTCTTGTTTTTGTTCACTTTATTTCTGAGCAGTCTGATTGCTCCTTTTATAAAGACTTTATTAGACCCCTTTTTACCCTCGAACCATTTCATGGTGGACTTACTAAACTTCAAACACGGCAGTTACGACTTTGGTAGGGTAATGCGGCGCATTATAATGGCTGTAGCCATCCTCCTGATTTTTTTATTCAGAAAATCATTGATGATTAATGCATACGCTTTCGCCGGCATCCGAAACACAGATAGATGTTGGGAACACCTGAAAATCGGTTTTCTGTTAGGTACGGGTATATTTATTTTATACACCGCCTTCTCATGCGTCAACGATAACATGACACTCGACATAGACGCAAAATCGCCCGGAGATTTGATACTCAAACTAACAGGAATATTATTTGTGGCATTCCTCGTCGCATTCATAGAAGAAGTAATTTTCAGGGGATTTATATTACAGAGCCTCTTAAAGGATATGGGGATTGTATCCGCAATATGTATCAGCAGTCTGATTTTTTCCATATTACATTTCTTTAAAACAAAACTATTGGTATCCACTGGTATTCACCTGTTTGTCGGTTTCACAGTAATATATCAATCTTTTAAAAACATCATCATCAACTTTACCGGTATTCTGCCCTCAGTAATCGGCATTTTTCTGATAGGCGTGGTATTGTCGTATGCATGCATCAGGACAAAATCCCTGTATCTCGCCATTGGACTCCATGCAGGTTGGATTTTTATTGCCAAAACAAACACCGTATTGTTCGATCAAGTAAGAACAAGTTCTAAATGGCTATATGGAGATAGCACGGTTGCCACGGGATTAATCGGATGGATACTTTTAATCATTACATTCTTTCTCATAAGATCAATTACAAAGGTGTCAATCAATGGAAAAAACTTTGCAAGAATTAGCTGAATACGTTGGAGGCACGGTAATAGGCGACCCCTCAGTAAAAATATGCGGCGTTATGGGCATAGATGAAGCGCAGGAAGGTTATATTACTTTTATTTCCAATGAAAAATATGCTAAAAAAATCCATCAAACAAATGCATCTGCCGTTATTGTATCCCCAAAGCTAAAAGACGCCGGGAAGAATCTCCTTGTATGTGAAAATCCATACCTTGCTTTTGCGAAACTAGTTGAACTGCTGATGTACAAAAAACCTGCACATATAAAAGGTATTGATACATCCGCCAGAATTCCAAAAACGGCAAATATTGGCAGGGATGTTTCAATCTATGCATACGTCGCAATAGGTGAAAATACACAAATTGGCAATCGTGTTGTATTATATCCGTGTGTCTATATTGGAAATAATTGTACCTTAGGAGAAGACACTATTATTCATCCTAACACTGTAATTTACGATGATAGTGTAATAGGCAGGCGAGTTGTCATTCATGCAAACACAGTAATAGGCAGCAGCGGCTTCGGATACGCCCCCGATGGCCAAGGTTATTATAAAATTCCACAAGTAGGTATCACCGTAATTGAGGACGATGTGGATATCGGCGCAAATACAACTATCAATCGCGCTGTGCTGGGAGAAACTATCATTCGAAAAGGCACAAAAATTGACAGCCAGGTCATCATTTCACATAATGTAGAAGTTGGCGAAAATTCTCTTATAGTATCCCAGGCAGGTATTGCAGGCTCAACAAAAATAGGGAAACATGTAACACTCGCCGGAGGGGCTGGTATTGCGGGACATGTAAAAATTGGCAATAATGTGACAATTGGCGGCTATTCCGGTGTTGTACGGGACATCCCTGATAACGAAACATATCTGGGTGCGCCGGCACTACCTATACACCGAATGCGCAGATGTTATGTAATAATTGAAAAATTACCTGAATTAAAAGAACACATTAAAACACTTGAAAAAAGAATAAAGGAATTAGAAAAACGTAGCGCCCATTCAAAAAAATCATCAAAAAAATAGACCAAAAATATAAATATTCTAAATTACTCATATTCAAGCTTCATTTATATAGTTTTAGATTCAAAATTACGACCATAATAAAAATATGGAGAAATTAGGATTAATAGCTGGAAATGGCCGTTTCCCGATACTATTCGCCAAAGGGGCGCGGGAAAACAAAATTCCCATAATTGCCGTCGGAATAGAAGGAGAAACATCCCCTGAAATAGAACAATATGTTGAAAAACTCTATTGGATAGGTGTTGCGCAGGTTGGTAAGCTAATCAAGATATTCAAAAATGAGAAAATAACCAAGGCAGTAATGGCAGGCGGGCTTACGAAAACGAACATGTTTTCTTCACTTAGAAACATTAGATTCTTTCCAGACCTCAGGACAATAAACCTATGGTATAAGAATGTAAAAAGGAGAGATGACCATAGCTTACTCGGCGCCGTGGCTGATGAACTCTTAAAGGATGGTATAGAACTTCAAAACTCCACCCTCTACGTACCACAAATACTTACACAAAAAGGCATGTTAACAAAAAAGCAACCTACTGAGAAAGAAATGGAAGATATTAACTTTGGCTGGCATGTCGCTAAAGAAATAGCAAGACTTGGCATCGGACAATGCATCGTGGTAAAGGAAAAGGTCGTTTTAGCAGTTGAAGCCCTTGAAGGTACGGATGAAACCATACGACGCGGAAGCAATCTTGGAAAAGACGATATCATTGTTATAAAAGTCAGTAAACACGATTTTGACCCACGGTTTGACATACCTACCGTTGGACTAGAAACTATCAAAACGTTGAAAGAATCCTCTGCATCTGTTCTTGCGCTTGAGGCGGGGAAGACTATTATTCTGGATATTGAAGAGACAATCGAAGCGGCTGATAATGCCCGCATCTCAATTATTGGAATATAATAACCGGGAAGATATAAATAGAATACTTTATGTATCAGACTGCACTCAGTCTCATAGGGGCAACCTTTTTAATAGCATTAACCCATGCCGTGTTACCCAACCACTGGATGCCATTTGCGCTTGTGGGAAAAGGGCAGAAGTGGAGCCTTACAAAGACAGCCTCCATTACCGCTATTGCAGGTTTGGGTCATTCTGTTACAACCTGTACTCTTGGTTTTATAATAGCATTCCTTGGTTTTCACATAAAAAAATATACAGAGACCTTTTTAGAGCCGCTGGCAAGCGCTATTTTAATCATACTCGGCATCATGTTTATCATCATTGGAAGATTAAAAACAGGTGCACACGACCACAACCACACAAAGCTATCGGACAAGGCAATCGCCGTATCGCTATTTCTGATGTTAAGCTGCTCACCGTGCGTTGCCATACTGCCCATATTCCTTGCCGCAAGCACATTCAACTGGGGTACGCTCTTTCTGGTCTCTACAATCCTTACCATAACCACCGTCTCAAGCATGGTTGGGCTCACTATTATTGCATATACAGGCGTAACAAAAATAAACCTCTGCAGTATAGAACACTACGAAAAAGAAATCATCGGCGGGATATTAGCCATCATCGGCATAATATTTTTCTTTGTGCATTGAGACCAAAATACCTCAGTATAACCTCAACCAATTAACCACCACTCATGTTGTAAAAACTATCTGAAAAAAGTTTATAAATTAATACGATAAAACCCAGGACTACTGGAAGATTCTCTATGTAGTTGGGGATTGTTTTTGTCGTCTAACTTCCTCAATCCTTGACATATTCTGATTTAAATGATATAAGGAAAAGGTGATTGAACAAATTCGCCAAAAAATAAAGAGAGGTGAATATATAATAACAAGACACGCTCAAAAACGTTGCGACGCACGTAAGATATCTCTGGATGAAATCAAACACGTTATTTACACTGGAGAAATTATTGAAAACTATCCCTATGACAAACCCTATCCAAGTTTCCTTATATTAGGCAATGTAAGAGAAAATATGCCTCTTTATGTTTTGTGTGCCATGGGTCAGATTGTCCATATTATTACCGTCCACTGGCTAGACCCATTTAAATGGTTAGACCCAAAAACTAGAAGGGAGAAAAAACCATGAAAGACACCCTATGCGCTATCTGCGGGGGAAGCCTCCAAAATCAAAAAGTTACTATTGACCGTCTTGTAGACAATCGTCTCTATCTGTTTGAAAACGTTCAGGTACAAGCCTGCGATTCGTGTCAAGAAATCTGGATTCCGGGTAACGAAGTTGAAAGGATGGAACAGGCTATCAAAGGTCAAATTAAACCACGCAAACAGATTGTTGTGCCTGTGTATTAAAATACAAGTTATTTTGGATGTCTGGGCATTGCATATACAGGCGTAACAAAAATAAACCTCTGTAGTATAGAACACTACGAAAAAGAAATCATCGGCGGGATATTAGCCATCATCGGCATAATATTTTTCTTTGTGCATTGAGCTACACAGCAAAATCCTCCATACTATATAAAATAGTTGTAAAAATTAATAAATGTAAATTGCCCAAGAAACAAACAACCGATTCGAATAGTCAGGCTGTGTTTACGATAAAGGCTAAGAATAAGACAGGCGTCGCAACGATTACATTCAGTGACGGCAGTCTGAGCACACAGGTAACAGTTACAGTCACAAAATAATGCTTACAAACTTGTTGAATACTAACTGGATCTTGTGAAAATCTGTGTTTATCAGCGTCCTGCTGCAGATTTCAGGTTTAATATTGATGCTTAAGGCGTGCCAAAATCAAATTTCTAAAAATGCCAGAGAAGGGAGTTGAACCCTTACCCCCTGTGACGGGGACCAGATTTTGAGTCTGGCGTGTCTGCCAATTCCACCACTCTGGCATGATTAAAACCAGTATAATAACTTATCAAAAATATTCAAAGAAATTTTATCTAACTGTTTCAAATGTGGAATTTTGTTCCTGTCATTCTGAATGTAGCGAAGCGAAATGAAGAATCTAAATACTTGTACTATGAACATAGACCCTTCGCTACACTCACGGTGACAAACGGCGTCATTTTGGATTTGGGATTTGACAATCGAAATGGTTTTATTTGTCAAACGAGACGGTTGACCCACCGGATTTAACTGCGTAATACTGAATTTTTATTTAACCAGCGTGGGCTGTGATTCTGATTTTGAGATGGACACCTTCATGTCGGCGTCTGCCTTAATATTTTTCATGTGATAATAATCCATAACGCCCAAATTCCCCTCACGGAAAGCCTGTGCAACGGCTTTAGATACCTCCGCCTCGGCTGCGAGCAGTTTCGCATTATTTTCTTCTGTAAGCACCTTCATTTCCTGCACACGAATCAGTGCTGCGCTTTGCCGCTTTTCAGCCTCAGCCTGTGCCACACGCTTATCAGCCTCCGCCTGTTCTGCCAGTATCTTTGCCCCTATATTTTCGCCAACACCAACATCAATAATATTAACTGAAAGAATTTTAAACGCTGTATCTGCATCGAGCCCCTTCTCAAGTACAATTCTGGTCACCATATCAGGCATCTCTATCACCTTTTTGTAATTATCAAACGACCCTATTGCAGTAACAATACCCTCACTAACACGCGCAACAACGGTATCTTCTGTTGCACCACCAATAAGCTTATCAACCTTCGTGCGTAACGTTACGCACGCCTTAACCTTCAACTGGATGCCGTCTTTAGTTATCGCCTCTAATGTATCAGCATCCTTGGCTGAACCCCTACAATCAAATACCTTCGGGTTAATACTCGTTTTCACGGCATCAAATACATCCCTTCCAGAAAGATCAATGGCGCAGGCGTTATCAAAACTGAATTCAATATTTGCCTTGCTCGCCGCTATAATAGCCCGAACGACATTGCCAAGGTTTCCGCCTGCCAGGCAGTGCGCTTCCAGTGTAGAGGATGCAATATCAACACCAGACTTCTTTGCCATAATACGATGTTCGATAATCGCCTTTGCGTCAACACACCTGAAAGACATACCGATAATCTGCGAAAAAGATACAGGCGCATCCGCCGCCAGCGCCTTTACATAAAGTCGCCCAAACTTAAGTATTATAAATACAGAGGTAAGTATTAATAAAGAGAGTATAATATACAGGAAAATTGACGTACCCGCGCATATGGCAAGAATAGGTAAGTATTGCATATACTCTCCTTATACTAATAAATAATAGTGGAATTTATAGTTAACTTATATAAAAAACAAAATAATTTTTGAATGATTAATATTATTTTAACTTATAATCTCGTAATTAATGCCATGAATTTTATATTTAAGATTTCAACCGCTGCAATCGAGTATCTTATTATAAAAGGATTAAAATTCAAAGGTTTTATTCTGTACTATCCTCCAGTTTTTTTTTCAATTCATCTAGTTTGTTGAGCGCCTCGATGGGGGATATTCTGGTTGTATCGAGCCTTTTGATTTCTTCTATTATCGCATCCTGTTTCGAGGCAAATAATCGTAACTGTGCAGGCTCTTTTTTAGTCTGAGCAGCGTTCAATGGCGCAAATTTCGGTTTACCATTTATATCCAGTGTCGCCGCCTCAAGATTATCCAGTATGACGCGCGCCCTCTGAATTACTTCTTTCGGTATGCCGGCAAGACGCGCAACATGGATTCCATAGCTCTTATCCGTTCCACCTTCAATGATTTTTCGTAAAAATATAATCTCATCCCCCCACTCCTTAACCGCAATATTAAAATTTTTAATCCCAGGAAATAGTAAGGCAAGCTCGGTAAGTTCATGGTAATGGGTAGCAAATAGTGTCCTTGCCGTGATGTGTTGATATATATATTCAGTAATTGCCCACGCTACGCTGACGCCGTCAAAGGTGCTTGTCCCACGCCCAACCTCATCCAGTATTATCAGACTGCGTTCCGATGCGTTGTTCATAATATTAGCCGTTTCATTCATTTCCACCATAAACGTACTCTGACCCCTTGAAAGTTCGTCAGATGCACCCACCCGTGTAAATATCCTGTCAACCGTTCCAATAACCGCCTCCCTTGCAGGGATAAAACTCCCCATCTGCGCCATTAGGACGAGAAGAGCAACCTGGCGTATATACGTGCTCTTTCCTGCCATATTAGGTCCGGTAATTATCATTATCTTATCAGTTGTTCCATCAAGGTTAATATCATTAGGAACGAAACTCTCGCTGTATTGCCTGCGATCTAGTACAGGATGTCGCCCATCAATTATCTTCAATTCCAAATTGTCTTTAATCTCAGGCATTATGTAACGATTTTCCACGGCAGTATTCGCAAGAGAAGACAGCACATCAATTAACGCAACCGCCTCAGACGTCGCCTGAAGGCGAGGCGTGAATGCGCTAACCTGGTCACGCACCTGTATAAAAAGGTCGTACTCCATATCCCTTGCGCGTTCATCTGCAGTTAATACCTTCGTTTCGTAATCCTTCAATTCGGGTGTGATAAAACGCTCTGCATTTTTTAACGTCTGTTTCCGAATGTAACCCTCAGGAATTTTATCCTTATGTACATTGGTAATCTCAATATAATATCCAAATACCCTATTATAGCCCACCTTAAGTGTATTTATGCCAGTACGAGCTATTTCCGCAGCCTGGAAATTGGCAATCCAGTTCTTCCCATTCCTGCTGGTATATCTCAACTCGTCCAGTTCTGCATCATAACCCTCCCTGATGATACCGCCGTCTTTAATTGTTGGTGGGGGATCATTAACAATTGCTGTACCAATCAGGGTTCGAACTTCCTCAAGCGTATCTAACTGCTGCTCAATGGAAACCAAAATATCAGTAATAAAAAATGACATTTTCTCCTTAAGCGCAGGCAATTTCGAAAGCGATTGTTTTAATCCAATCATGTCGCGTGCATTGGCGCGTCCACAGCTTATCTTGGATGAAATACGTTCAACATCATAGACTTCGCTTAATATATTCCGTATTTCTCTTCTTAATTCTGATTTCTCGAATAACTCCTTAACGCCAAGCTGGCGATGTCTTATTTCATCGGGCATTCTCAGTGGGCTGATAATCCATTCACGCAGTAATCTTGCGCCCATCGGGGTCTTTGTTTCATCAAGCACACCGAGCAGTGAGCCTTCACGGTCACACATCCTCATAGTCTGAGTAAGTTCCAGGCTGTGTTGCGTTACCCTGTCAAGAAGCACCCTGTTATTTGACTGATATTTCTGAATTTTACCGATATGCTTCAGCGACGTTTTTTGTGTTTCTTTTAGATACTGAATCACCGCCCCAGCAGCCCCTAGCGAAGGGCCCATATCTTCACAACCAAACCCTTCAAGTGATGTTGTCCCAAAATGCTCAAGTAAGGTCCGATACGCTGTATCCCGTGAAAACTCCCAGTCGGGCCTTGGCGTAATTACCCCATTACACTCCAGACGCATCCTCTCAACAAATAGTGTATTCCTCCTCGCAGTCTCTTCGGGCAATAACACCTCTGCAGGATTTAATCTCGCAAATTCATCAAAAAGTCTTTCCTTCTCAATATCCTCAACTTCAAACCTGCCGGTAGACAGGTCTACCCACGAAAGTCCATGTAAATCATTCACTTCAATTACCGCAATCAAAAAATTATTGCTCTTGTCCTCAAGAAAGGCGTCTTCTGTAATCGTGCCAGGGGTTATAATTCTGGTCACACCGCGATCAACAATACCTTTAGCCTCTTCGGGATCTTGCAACTGATCACAAATAGCAACCTTGTATCCTGCCTTAATTAACCTTCGTATATAAGAATCCGCAGAATGGTGAGGCACGCCAGCCATAGGTACTGAACCTTCGGCCTTCGAGCGTGAAGTAAGGGTAATCCCCAACACCTTCGAGGCGAGTTTTGCATCTTCAAAAAACATTTCATAAAAATCCCCCATGCGGAAAAAAAGCAGGGCATCCTTATGCTGTCTCTTTATTTCAGTGTACTGACGCATCATCGGCGTTTCGGTAATCATTTATTTACACCCTTGAAATCTTTGTTTTGCATACTGTCAATTACTTAACTAATTTGCCATTTCACAAAACACACACCTTACAGCTTCTTTAAAGCTAATGCTGAAATTTCCCGGCAAGGGACATCCTGAAAAAAATAAAGATGCGAAACACACGAACAATCAGAAGAACCAAACCCTTTTGCATTTATAGAGGCATTCTTTAAATTACCAATTTTATGACTCAGCACGCACTCCTTGTCCTTTTTGCCTGCAAATTTATAAACATAAATCACTTGACCATATTGCAGCAAATAATCAATATGCCAGTGGAATCCCTTTTCGCTTCTCAAGTGCCGTTTAATCCTGCTCTCCAGATTATTCTGTGCGCTTCCTATATAAACATAAAAACCCGCTGGAAAATCAAAAACACCAATACGGCCTACCCCTACACGACGACCTTTAAACAACCTTATCAAGAGACAATATATACCCTTATTCAAGATACGGTGTTCCTGCTGATTTAAATAAAAAGAGACATAACCAAGAAAAGGTATTATTAGCAAATAATTAATAAAAACTACAGCTTGTACATTAAAATCCACATTATTCAGTATAAAAAATTCATACAAAAATAGAAAGATTATATTTAAAACAAGTCCATTTTCTGATATCCTTGACGTTACAAATATTTTTTGTTAGTATTTATTCAGGCTATAATTTATTGTAGGATATTATGTTATGATACCAGCAAACTTAAAATACATAAAAACTCACGAATGGTTTCTTTTCAATAATAAATCAATTACTGTTGGTTTAACAAAATACATTGTTGATAGGCTCGACAAACTTATTTTCCTTGACCTTCCGAAGGCTGGGGAAGAAATACTTTCTGGTATATGTTTCGGAGAAGTGGAATCACTGCATATGTTACTCGACATTACTTCTCCAATCAGTGGGGAGATTATTGCAGTAAACGAACGTCTATATGATTCTTTAGACGCACTAAGCAAAGACCCTTACAATAATGGCTGGCTAATAAAGTTTATATCAAACGAAACACACCTCCTTGATAACATGATGAACGCTGATGCTTACGCAAAGCATATCAGCAAATTACAACTTGCTTCATCACAAAGACACGGGAAACGGAAAAGCAGAGTTATCAAAGGAAAGCGCCGAAGTTAGTCCCTCCATGAATCAAAAGAGTAAACAGCGAATTATCATATTGGCAGAAGGCAAACTGGATCTGTTCAGTGCAAAGACTGCCGTAAGCGTTATCAGATATCGCAGAGATGACGTCGTTGCTGTTATTGACCGTACTAATGCCGGTAAAGACTTAGAAACAATTGTCGGCATTGGCAATGGAATCCCCATAGTATGCAACATTGAAGAAACATTAAAATCAAAACCAACACACCTCCTTATAGGTATTGCCCCACCCGGTGGGATGCTGCCGATTGAATGGCGTAAGCATATCAACGATGCCCTGAAAAACAGGCTTCATATCATCAGCGGATTACATATTCATCTAAGCGAAGACGACGAATTTTCAAGGCTTGCACAAAGTAACAATATCGAGATATGGGACGTCCGCAAGGTACCCGAAAACATCCCTATAGGAACAGGAAAGGCAAAAGAGACAAAAACCCTGAGAATACTTACCGTAGGTTCAGACTGCAATATTGGCAAAATGGTAACCTCTATCGAAATTACAAAGGCAGCAAAAAAAAGGGGTATCAATGCCTGTTTTATAGCAACAGGCCAGACGGGTATTATGATTGAAGGAAGCGGGATAGCAATTGACCACGTAGTATCCGATTTTATTTCAGGCGCCGCTGAAAAACTTGTATTAGACCGCGCTCAGTATAAACTCTTAAGTATAGAGGGCCAGGGCTCAATTATCCACCCTGCATATTCCGGTGTTACACTTGGTCTATTGCACGGCTCTGCACCGCAAGGACTCATATTATGCCATCAACCATCAAGAAAAACGCTCCGTCATTTTCCTAACTTCCCCATATTACCACTTACCTACCTGATTGACTTATACGAGAAACTTGCACAGCCCATGCATCCATGTAAAGTAATTGGTATATCATTAAACTGTTTTGGCATGACCGACCAGGAATCTCTTGCCGAAATAAAAAAGGTTGAGAAAGAAACCAAGTTGCCAGTTACAGACCCTATTAAATTCGGAGTTGATAAATTTATGGAAATCATCCAACCCCTATTGCCATGAACCTCACTTACCACCCATTAGATTTAAAATTAAGATATAAATTTCAGATAGCAAGGGAAATCCGTGATGTTCAAAACAACATTATAGTTCATATAAAAGACGAAGATGGAATTATTGGACTTGGCGAGGCAGCGCCAACCAGTTTTTTTGGCGAAGACGTAAGTAGTGTAACTAGCGTATTCAATCAATCTGTAAATTTATTAAAAAATACAGACCCGTTCCAAATAGAAGATATCACATCGCTTCTCAAAAGCAGATTCCCAAAAGACGCATCTGCAAGGGCGGCAATTGACATGGCAATCCACGATATTGTAGGGAAAAAACTAAAGGTGCCTCTTTACAAACTCCTTGGGTTAAATCCAAAAGAACCAAAAGTAACCTCCTTTACCATCGGGATTGACACAACTGAAAACATGTGCAAAAAGACAGCAGAGGCAAGGGATTTACCCATATTAAAAATAAAAGTAGGTTTTAAAAATGACATTGAAATGCTTAAGGAATTACGCAAAATAACAAAAGCTACCTTTCGCATTGATGCAAACACAGGCTGGACACTGGACGAGGCTATTAAAAAGATAAACATAATGGAAGGACTCGGCGTGGAATTAGTTGAACAACCATTTCCAGTTGGTAACATTGAAACCCTTAAAAAGCTCAAAAAAAGCGTGAAAATTCCCATCTTTGCAGATGAGGACGTTAGAGACTCAACAGACATTCCAAGATTATCAGGCGCTGTGGATGGAATCAACATTAAGTTGATGAAATGCGGAGGGATTCGTGAGGCGCTCAGGATGATTCACACTGCGCGCGCCCTTGATCTCAAGACAATGATAGGGTGTAATATAGAAAGCTCTGTATCCATTACAGCGGCTGCACATCTGTCACCGCTTATTGACTATATTGACCTTGACGGACACTTGCTGGTTACAAACGACCCATACGTTGGAATAATGATTGAGAAGGGAAAGATTTCATTACCTGAAGGTGAAGGATTAGGGGTTAAAGCCCTTTCAAATACCGATATCTATAAGCATAATATTTTATAAAACATTTTTCATTATAAGGAATTTTAATAAAAATGTTACAGAACAAATCCCTTACACAAGAAATACAGAATCACGCAATGGCGTTGCATGATTATATCATTAAGTTTCGCAGGGAATTCCATAAATACCCTGAAACTGGTTTTAACGAGTTCCGCACATCAAAGGTAATTGCTGAAGAACTAAAACTACTTGGGCTTCTCGTTCAAACAGATATCGGGAAAACAGGCGTTGTTGGGACATTGCCGATTAACGGCGCTACAAGCACCGTTGCATTCCGCGCCGATATGGACGCCTTACCAATAACAGAAGAAAATGACCTCGAATTCAAATCACAGAATGAGGGAACAGCCCACGCATGCGCTCACGACGCCAATATGGCAATGCTGCTAGGCGCCGCAAAACTCATGGCACAGTTTAAAGATAAACTGAAACGAAATGTAAAATTTATATTCCAGCCATGCGAAGAACAACACCCCGGCGGCGCAAAACTAATGTTAGAGCAGGGTGCATTGAACGATGTGGACGAAATATACGGATTACATATTGACCCAAATATCACATCAGGCAAATTTGGAATACGGGCAGGCGCAACAATGGCGGCAACAGACCGCATTACTATAACCATTATAGGTAAAGGCGGTCATGCCTCCGCCCCACATTTATGCGTTGACCCAATTGTCGTTGCCGCCGAAGTAATACTGGCAATTCAGTCAATTGTCTCACGGAAAGTAAATCCGCTCTATCCATGTGTTGTTTCCCTGTGTCAAATTTCAGGTGGGACGACATTCAACGTTATTCCCGATAAGGTCAAAATCGTAGGTACCGTAAGAACGCTTACTAAAGAACTGAGATACAAGATGCCTGTTTTGATTGAAGAAACAATAAAGGGAATCACTTCAGCCAATAATGCAGAGTATGAATTTGAATATCTCAAAGGACACCCGTTGCTTTATAATCCACAACCGCAGGTGGACTTTGTGCAAAACAAAATCATAGAACTCTTTGGTGATAAGTCGGTAGATTACATAGACCCCAAGATGGGCGGAGAGGATTTTTCTTACTATCTGGAAAAGATAAAAGGCGCATTCGTCTTTTTGGGTTCTGGTAATATTGAAAAAGGCACGAACCAGCCTTTACACAGTTCACGGTTTTTACTGGACGAAGACGTCCTTTATATGGGACCGGCGCTCTTCACCTATATCGCCTGCAGTCCACAATAAAAACCGCAGTCGGACACGGAGGAACACAGGTTAATGTTGTTTTTCCCACAGCATACAAAAGAACTTTAAATAAACTTTTAATTAAATTAATAAAAATAATTATGTCATTATTTATCTGTGCTTATCTGCGTTAATCCGTGTCCCATTGCAGAATTTAGATATAATAAAAATTCATTACAAACCAGCGATAATATCTGTTAAACTCTAACAGCAGATTTTCCAGCACAAATTTAACCAATAATCGGTATTTGTTTCTTAATCGTCTCACACATTAAAAACCTATGTATTCCATTCCTCAAAATCATGATACGTTATCTGCCACACAAGATAAACAAACCACAGAGATTAATGCGATATCAACAAACAAATCTTCCCAGGGTCTATATGCCGAAGTAGTCGTCAACATACCCCTGAGCAAAATATTTCACTACAATATTCCGCCTCATCTTAGTGAATATCTAACCGCAGGTATGCGTGTAAAAGTGCCATTCGGAAATAAGGCTGTTGTAGGATTCTGCGTTGGATTTACCGATACGCCATCTATATACAAGCTAAAGGACATAATCGGCATAATTGACAAAGCCCCGCTTGCCGATAATAACATGCTCAAAACAACAAAATGGCTATCTGAATATTATCTCTGCGGATGGGGTGAAGCCCTGCAAGCCGTTATCCCGCCGGTAGTCCGCAGTAAAACAAGAAATAAATTTAATACCTTTGTAAGATGCTGCGACAACACAACCAAACTTGATAAAGACACCTTGTCACAGATAAAGAAACGCGCCCCAAAACAGGCAAGGGTGCTTGAAGTCCTTTTAGAACTTTCTGCTAAAATAAATGTATCGCATAACGAAATAAAAAATAATGGAAATATTTCACCTGCCGCTACCTTACAAAAAGACATTAATTATGAAATGCCCCTTAAGGAATTAATCTATATAAGCGGCTGCAATATGCATGGTTTGCGTCAACTTGAAAAAAAGGGCTTTATCACATTTATAAATAAACCAGTGGATGACCTGAGTACAATCAATAATACTGCCACACTACAACAGCATTTAACCCTCACGCCTGATCAGCAAAATGCCTTCGATACAATCAGCAAAATAATTTCTGAACCAAAAAACTCTGTAATATTGCTTCATGGCATTACCGGCAGCGGAAAGACGGAGATTTACATTCAGACAATTGCAAAGGTCATCGAACAGGGCCGTAGGGCAATATTCCTCGTGCCTGAAATCTCGCTTACTTCACAAACCATTCAGAGGATTAAGGCAAGATTCAGCCGCGTTGCGGTACTGCACAGCCACCTCCTCGGGACATATCATTACTCGCAATGGAATGATATTAAAGAAAATAAGGCAGATATTGTAATCGGCGCCCGTTCAGCAATATTCGCACCCTTAAAAAACATTGGATTGATTATTATTGACGAAGAACACGAAAACACCTATAAACAGGAAACAAGCCCGCGATACCATACAAGGGACGTTGCTATAATGAGGGCAGCCTGTGAAAATGCTATGGTGCTGCTCGGAACAGCAACGCCGTCTCTTGAAGCCTATCACAATGCAATTGCAGGAAACTATCAAAAGCTCGTCCTCCCCAGTAGAATCGTCAACCCAAAACTTCCGCCTATTGATATCGTTGATATGAGTGAAGAAGTACACAAGCGCAGAGGATACAATTATATTTCCCAGAGACTCGAATATTATATGAATCAGGTTCTGGCTAGAAGAGAGCAGGTCATTTTATTCTTAAACCGCAGGGGATTTGCTCCCTATGTACATTGCAGACGCTGCGGATTCGTATTAAAATGCCCTCGCTGCGATATACCTATGACGTTTCATAAGAAATTAAATAAGGTATTATGCCATTACTGTAATGCGGAAGCCGCTCCCGTCGAGTCATGTCCTGAATGCCTTGCAAACAATGTTTACTTCCGCGGCTTCGGAACGGAAAAGGTTGAAGATGAAATCTCTGCAAGATTTCCCAACTACAAAATTGTACGCATGGATAGCGATACAATGCGTGTCCGAAACGCCCATGAAAAGGCGTTAACCGCTTTCGAACGGGGCGAATTTCAAATATTGATTGGCACTCAAATGATAGCAAAAGGGCTTGACTTCCCGAACGTAACACTTGTGGGTGTAATCTCTGCGGACACACTGCTCAACTTGCCTGATTTCCGCTCAAGCGAACGGACTTTCCAGCTCATATCTCAGGTTGCAGGGCGCACAGGCAGAGGCATGAAGGGAGGCAGGGTAGTTGTCCAATCCTTTAACCCACGGCATTACAGTATAACCTTTGCCGCTGCGTATGATTATGATGGATTTGCAAAAAAAGAACTTGAATACAGGAAACAATTAAATTATCCTCCTTTTGGAAAATTATCAAGAATAGTATTTCGCAGCAAAAAAGAAGACAATGCAAAGGAAAAGTCCTGCACGGTAGCCGAAAAGCTAAAGGAGATTACAAAAACAAACGGACAATCCTTGGAAATACTAGGACCATCGCCGGCGCCTGTGAACAAAATCAATAATATGTTTCGATGGCACATTTTATTAAAGGCAAACAATCATGATGTCATACACCATGCACTGCAGCTTATCTCGGATATGTTAAAGCCTTCAAAAAGTGTTCAAGCAATAGTTGATGTTGACCCATATATGATGTTATAATATTCTTAATTAGATTCTTCTCTGCGCGCAGAATGACACATTGTCATGCTGAACCCTTCGCCTTTGTCATGCTGAGCGCAAGCGAAGCATCTCTTCTTTATGCTCAGGGTAAACTCCGTAAAACATCTTTTCTTTAGTTTATTTGAAATTCCTTAACATCAAGTTAAATGTTGAACCTTATTTTGCAAAAAAATGATTTAAAAATCTTTTGTCGTTTAATATAATCCACAAACTTCCATAATCGGAAAATACTTTTTTATTGGAGGTTATAAAAACATCATGACAGCTAACGGACTCGACGCAAATGTCTTTTTTGAAAAGGCAGTCGGTATTACTTACAGCGACTTTATACTACTCCCCGGACATATTGACTTTACATTAGAAGAAATCAGCCTTGAAACAAACCTGACACGAAATATAAAGATTAAAAGACCGCTTGTCAGTTCGCCCATGGATACTGTTACCGAAGCTAAAATGGCAATTAGTATAGCTCTACTCGGTGGGATTGGTATTATCCATTATAACAATACCATAGAAGAACAAGTAAGGGAGGTACGCAGGGTAAAACGCTTTGAAAATGGATTTATCACTGAACCCGTTGTCCTGAGTCCAAATCACACCATTAAAGATGTTGAGAATATCAAGGAAACCCACGGCTTTTCAGGTATCCCAATCACGGAAGACGGCACATTAAACACCAAATTAGTAGGCATCGTAACAAAAAGAGATATTGACTTCGTAAGAGACAGAAATAAGAAACTCAGGGAAGTAATGACAACCCATCTGGTTACTGCGCCAGTTGGCATTTCGCTTGCCGAGGGGAACAAAATACTTATGGAAAGCAAAAAAGGGAAGCTCCCTATTATTGACAAACAAGGCCGCCTTGTATCCCTCATGAGCCGCACTGACATGTTAAAGAATGAGGATTTCCCGTTCGCCTCAAAAAACAAAGATAAACAACTCATCGCAGGCGCAGCGCTTTCTACCCGGGAAGACGATAAAGAACGTCTGGCTGAGCTTGCTAAGGCAGGCGTGGATGTTATTGTAATTGATTCGTCCCAGGGCGACTCTATCTTCCAAATCAACATGATTAAACACATAAAGAAACACCATCCGCATATAGATATAATAGGCGGGAACGTGGTTACAGCCAGACAGTGCAAATCATTAATTGACGCCGGCGCCGATGCCCTGCGTATTGGTATGGGCAGTGGCTCCATTTGCATCACACAGGATACGCTATCCGTTGGGAGGGCTCAGGCTTCAGCCGTCTACCACACCGCAAAATTTTCTAAAGAATATGCTAATGTCCCGGTTGCTGCAGATGGCGGCGTCGCAAATATAGGTCACATCGTTAAGGCGCTGTCGCTTGGCGCAAGCACGGTAATGATGGGTGGTTTACTTGCCGGCACTAGTGAATCACCGGGCGAATATTTTTACGAAGGCGGTGTGCGGGTAAAAAAATACAGGGGTATGGCGTCTCATGAAGCAATGGAAAAAGGCGGCGGCAAGAGATATCTCTCCTCTGAAGACAAGGTAAAAGTGGCACAGGGTGTTACTGGTACTGTTGTTGATAAAGGCTCTGTTGTTCACCTTGTGCAATATTTAATGCAAAGCCTCCTTCATTCATTCCAGGAACTGGGATGCCGAAATATACAGGAAGTTCACAAGGGGCTTTACGAAGGCACACTGCGTTTTGAAATGAGGTCTCCATCTGCACAGGAGGAAGGAAGCGTCCACGGCCTGTACTCCTTCAAGGAACCACACCTTGGCTTTTTAAGAATGGGAAGATAATCGAAATCATAATTTTCCATCACCCTCTCCACACCTCTCCCATCGAGGAAGGGGTATGCTTTTAACTCAATTATTTCTGATGACTTCTCACTGTATTTCCATATGCTATCTTTGTGATTTATTTTTTTTAAAGTACCGTCAGGGGTTTCCTCATAACTATTAACTTATTGCCTCATAATAGTAATAGTTCACCGCAAAGGGCGCGAAGAACGCAGAGAAAAAAAGCTCATTCTCACAACCATTTCTTTACTCTATAGTCTCTGTGTACTCTGTGGCCAATTTGAAATTCCTGTACGTTTAATTAAGCATTCGGCGACTACATGAATTAAAAATAATCCCTCCCTTGATGGGAGGGACAAAGGGAGGGTACTATAAACAATTCTCCCTGATTACCTCCCATACACCACTCATATTATTCAACACTTCATTATTCCAGAACCTTAATACCCTGAAACCCTGCTTTCTCAAACATTCATCTCGTTTTATGTCTTTATTTACCTCTCTTGCATGTTGCCCACCATCTACCTCTATCAATATACGTTTTTCAAAACATACAAAATCAACTATATACTTCCCAATAGGTTGTTGTCTTCTAAATTTAAGCCCTTCCATTTTCTTAGAACTTAAATATTTCCATAAAAGCCTCTCTGCATCCGTAGACCTCTTTCTAAGATTTCGAGCTATTATTGTAATATTCTTATTCTTTTCCATCACCCTCTCCACACCTCTCCCATCGAGGGAGAGGTATGCTTTTAACTCAATTATTTCTGATGACTTCTCACTGTATTTCCATATGCTATCTTTGTGATTTATCTTTTTCAAAGTATCGTCAGGGGTTTCCTCATGACTATTAACTTATTGCGTCATAATAGTAATAGTTCACCGCAAAGGGCACAGAGAACGCAGAGAAAAAAAGCTTATTCTCACAACCATTTCTTTACTCTATAGTCTCTGTGTACTCTGTGGCCAATTTGAAATTCCTGTACGTTTAATTAAGCATTCGGCGACTACATGAATTAAAAATAATCCCTCCCTTGATGGGAGGGACAAAGGGAGGGTGCGTAGCTTTTTCTTTCACCCCCACCTAGCCTCCCCCATCAAGGGGGAGGAACAATAGTTTGAAATTCCTTAACATTAAATTAACTACTTAACCAATATAATGATTCAGCAATTACTTTGCTTCGTTACGGCTTCGTTACATCTACCGTTGTCTTTGTCTTCAGGTTAGCCGTGGACTCCTTGAATGTTATCTTTGCTGAACCCTTCTTGCTGCCTGTAATCGTGAATGTTGCCTGACCATTAGCATCTGTCTTCACCTTAGACGGTGAAACAGTAGCTATACTTGCATCGTTGGAAGTTGCCTTCACCGTATCATTAGCTACCGCGCAACCGTTTGCGCCTGTTACCGTCACAGTTACTGACGTACTGCTACCTTTCGTTACTGTAGCTGTGGATGGTGCAGATATCGCCGTGGCAACATCACATGATACCGGCGTTGCTGTTGCTGTCGCAGTTGCCGTTGGCGTTGGCGTTTTCGTCGCCGTTGGCGTTGGTGTTTTCGTCGCCGTTGCTGTTGGCGTTAATGTCGGCGTCGGTAGAGTTTCAACCACATTTACATCCGCTTTCGTTTTTACACCCTCCGCATCCAAGTCCCTGAACTTTATCTCCGCATAGCCTTCCTTCCCCTTCGAAGTTACTGTAAATACCGCCTGGCCATTCTCATCTGTTACCTGCTCTAACGGGCTCACCTCTATTATATTCTTACCCTTTTGTAATGAAGCCTTCACCCTGTCGCCCTCCACCAGACAACCATCTTTACCAGTTACAATAATTGTTATCGTATCCGTACCACCAGTCTGTACCGTTAACTCTGATGGCGAGGCTGTCATTTCCTTTGCATTACACTCCGCCACCGGCGTCGCTGTAACAGTTGGCGTTGGAGTCGGAGTTGCGAGCGGCTCTAATGCAAAATTAACTGTTGTCGTTTCACCCGATTCTACCGTTACATCCTGCGATGTTGTTTCATAACCAGTCGCTGATGCAGTCAGTGTGTACTCACCTACAGGCACATCCTGTATCACATACACACCGGTTATACCATTCACCGTCCTTGTCGTTGCAACGGTTTGACCTCTCGTGGATATTACAGCGCCATTAATGCCATCCCCTGTTACAGCATCCATTACTCTACCAACAACGTTACCCGTTAGTACTATAGGCGTAGGTGTTGCCGTTGGCGTCGCTGTTACAGCCGCAACGACTAAAGCAGTATCACTTACAGTTCTCATTGCTCCAAATGTATTAATCTCATCTTGGCTGCTTACCGTCAATGTCTGCCCCTCTGATGCCTGGATATTCTTCTTATCCTCCGTCGGCGCATTGCTGACCAGTATTGAACCCATAAACGTACCTGTATCAGCGCCTGTCTCCACACACTCCATCACAGCGAAGTTAAACGCTGAGGTGCTAATAAATACTTGATTTAAAAGGGTCTCCGCTTCTGTATGATCAGTATTTTCTTCTGCATCGGCAAGTGTTGCAAATGCATAAGAATCCAATGGATAGCTTTCGGCAGAAAATTCAACCGTCGCATCAAAACTGCTAAAGTACACATCCCTCATCAACGAAGCACTCAATGGAGTTGTATCCCTGTATATTACCGTTGCAGTACCGCCCTGCTCTGTCTTTATTATCCCATAATTAGACCTTGCATCGCTATCTGCACTCCCTGTAGTAGTCGTCCCTGTCCTCACAGTAGCGAGGAATGTGCCGCTGTTTACATCGTTCTCAACCATATCCAACAATAAGTCCCCGGAGAAATATGTAGTTCCAGCCATCTTCAAGGCAGTTGTCAGTATATCCGCCGTTGAAGCATTCGTGTCCCTGTCGGCGTCTACCACACTCGCAACTATCGTATCGCCGTTAAGATATGCCACATACTTACTTAAATCTAATGTGGCTGTTACTGTGCCGACGGGCGTAGCTGTCGGCGTAGGCGACGCCGTTGGTGTAGCCGTCGCCGTCGGGGTCTCTGTTGGCGTTTGCGTTGGGGTTGCTGTCAATGTAACAATCGGTGTTGCCGTCGGCGTTTCCGTCGGCGTTGGGGTTGGTGTGGCTGTTGCTGCTATCGTGGTGAAACTCCACGTGTAATTGGGTTCCAGGCTTATAACCCAACCTAATGAATAAATACCCGTTGTAAGAATCGCTGTATAAACAGTATTATTTGCAAGGTCAGAGGATGGCGTAAATGTAACAATGTTTCCACTGGTAGTCACAGAACCTGTTACTGCACCACTCGCGCTGCTTACTAAAAAGGTAGATGTATTAGCAGTTGAACTTTCTATATCCGTTGAAAATGTCGCAGAGATTGTCGTATTCACAGCAATGTTCGTTGCGCCACTTGACGGATTTGTCGAAACAACCGTAAGCGGATTTATGGTCGGAGTTGGAACCGGGGTTGGCACTGGAGCCCAGTTCGTATTGTTGCCGCTGTCCGTAAAGTTTGCGGGACTGATTATTGTGCTGGACAGGTTATTTGAATCTTTTACATCTACATAATCAATATCTCTTGTTCCCTGCGGGTTTATCTTCCACTGCGTGCCAGAGGATGAACTCCTGAGATTGAGATAATTTCCTGACGCCCCCTTTAATCTTGTAATACCTGTAATGGTCTGCGTCTTGCCGGCTTCAAAGGTAAGCCGACCACCCGCCGTAGTATATATAAGATTATAAAAGGTTGAATCGCCATTAACCCCATGATTTGTCCCATCAAATTTAACCGTGCCGTTGCCGGGACTGAATGTGCCTGAATTCGACCAGTTCCCATCGCCGCTTATGTTAATAGTACCTGAAGATGTCTGCAACGTGCCGCTGCTTGCCACGGTTATACTACCGGGCATATTTAAAGTCGCTTCATTAAGCGAAATAGTTGTAGGTATCGTAAAGTCAACTGCATTGGTCAGCGAACCTGTGTTAACAATGAGTGCCGTAACAATGCCCCACAGCATGCCTGCTATTGTTATAAATCTTTTCCTAAAGTTTGACAAATATTTATCCTAATAAATAAAAAAACCTTACTGCAAAGAATTTTATTTATAACTTCTTCGGCAGTAAGGCTGTCTTTCTTGCACTGCTTCGTTTCTTTTAAAGACCCTTTACTTTGCGCCCCCTGATCACTCAGGGTTTGCCTTTATCGTATGATTGATTAATACAGCAAAAGCGCTTATAAGTTGTACTTTATAAATAAAAAAGTCCCTTAGCGCTACATATATACAAGACAATTTCCTCTTTAACTTAACGGGCAGGATGGGTTAAGCAAGACAAGATGGTCATTATTAATTTTGTTGCATACACCCCGCCAGTAAACTAAAATTCTATAACCAAATAACAATAAAAACTATTCCCCAATTTATTACTTCGATAATTTGGCATACGTGTCCATTTCCCATGTAGGGCGGGCATTGCCCACCAGAACAAATCCCACGGTTTTAAATTCCCATTGCCAATAGCCATTGGATTGATCATTTATGGTAGGCAATGCCTACCCTACCTGGCTATTCCATTGAATTATATATATTAGAGACATCAATAAGTTCTTTTGCATAAAAAAATATAAATTTGGTATATCAACCGTTCCTGTTGACAAATAAAAAACCATCAGTGTCGTTGAATAAAATCAACCCGCCTGCCAAATAAACCACAAACATGCTGCCGGAAAGCATCCATCAGAATTTGATCACCATTGCCCTGAAAGTGCCGACTGCCGGGTCTATAGCGCCTGTATTATTATAGTTGCCGAACCGGACGGTCACCGTGTTTGCGGTTGATACCCAGCCAAAATAGTCAGAGCCGGCAGCCGTACTGCCATTCGGCACACCGAGTGAAACCACGTCGCCATCGGCCGCTCCGGTAACCGTCATGGTCAGGTCTGAACTGGCTTTAGCAGCTGTGCTCGGGAAATCGAGCGATGCTGTGGCGCTCAGCACCCTGACAATCGCCGTTCCGCCGCCTATTATGACGTTGCCTGATACTGTCGCAGTTCCAACTACATTAAGTGTCGTGTTTGGTACTTGTGTTGTGGTGCCCAAGTCAACCCCACCATCATTCCTCACCCTAAAAGTTACAGTACCTGCAGTGTTTACTATGCGCAGAGAGAAATCGTTTGACGAAGTTGATGAACCGACAATCGTCACCAGCGCCATCTCAGGCGATGCTGTACCATAGCCTGCCGCCGTTGAACCCACCACCGTCAGCAGTGATGACGGCGTTGTCGTGCCTATGCCAACCCTGTTGGCTGCTGCATCCACTACCAATGTATTAGTATCTACCCGAAGGTCATTGCCCGCTGTCAGCGTGCCCGTTACCGTTGCCGTACCCGTCACCGTCAGCGTCTTTGCCGTTATCGAACCGCTACTGCCAATTACAACACCTGTATCGCCGTCGCTTGTCACCTGCATCAGG